>ODAI011349992.1_pt1 | contig 62541 bp, 53 predicted proteins | sample 1539321 | NCBI WGS metagenome assembly ODAI01 (sample SAMN02144231, study PRJEB22623) | gut metagenome | biome: sheep rumen | host: Ovis aries | place: New Zealand
ATGGTTACGTCTTCTTCGACACTTGCGGCTTACGGTGCAATCGGCGCAGGTATTCCGCCTTATGAGATAAAGAAGATTGTAACTGTTGTAAAGGCATATTCAAGCGCAGTAGGAGCAGGTGCTTTCGTAAGTGAAATTTTCGGCGATGAAGCCGATGAGTTAAGAAAGCGCGGCGGTGACGGCGGAGAGTACGGTGCAACTACAGGTCGTCCGAGACGTATGGGTTGGTTTGACTGTGTGGCAACAAAGTACGGTTGTCGTATTCAGGGTACAACAGATGTTGCATTTACCGTTCTTGATGTTTTGGGTTACCTTGATGAGATTCCTGTTTGTGTAGGTTACGAGATTGACGGTGAAGTTACTACAGATTTTCCTACAACAAGCAAGCTTGAAAAGGCTAAGCCGGTTCTTAAAACTTTACCGGGTTGGAAGGAAGATATCAGAGGTATCAAGGAGTATGATAAGCTTCCTGAAAATTGCCGCAAATACATAGAATTTATAGAAGAACAAATCGGATTCCCGATTACAATGGTTTCTAACGGACCAAAGAGAGAAGATATAATTATAAGAAAAAAATAGGATATTGGTCCTGAAAAATCTGTTATATCAAATAAAAAACCGAAATCTTTGTGGATTTCGGTTTTTTATTTGATAAAATTATTCTTTGTTGCGCACGGATATTTCACCCGAATTTATCTGAAATAATTTTCCTTCGCTGTCACGACATATGAGTGAACCGTCTGTTGCAATTCCCATACAATGATATGAAGGTAAATTATCGCTTTGTATATTGTATGGATTTTCTATTTTTGCCGTAAGCTCTGCGGGGATAATGCAGATATCTCGGTCATAGTTTATAAGCTTTTCGTTATATTCATCTATGATAAATTTGAGATTTTTATTTTCCGTGAAAGTATCATAAAGAGTATTAAATTCTTTTAAAATCTCAAGTATTAGCGCTTCGCGGTCATATTCCTGTCCTGTTTCAATATAAAGAGATGTCGCTTTATCGGAAAGCCTGCTTTCAAATTTTTTATTGTTAACATTGATACCGATTCCGATTACTATAAAATCTTCGCATTTTTCGGTTAATATTCCGCAAATCTTTTTATTATTTAACAGGATATCGTTTGGCCATTTGATTTTTGTATCAATTTGATGATTGTTATATAAGGCTCTGGAAACCGCAACGGCAGCAAGTAGCGTTATACATGGAATTAATCGGTTTTCGACATCCGGTTTTATTAAAAGACTCATATATATCCCTTCACCCATAGGGGATGAGAAGCTTCTTCCGATTCGTCCGCGACCAGAGGTCTGACAGTCGGAAACCACAAGTGTACGATCCACACAACCGTTTTTTCCGAATTCCTTGGCTCGATTGTTGGTTGAATCGGTTTCATCAAAGACAATAACATTTTTTACTATAGGTATTTTATATATTGAACTTGTAAAAATCATAATCAGTTTTCCTCAATATCTGTTTCGTTGGTTTTGTTTTTTTTATTTTCATAAGTCTGCTTGACAGAATCATTTTCTTTGTTTTTGCTTTTTTGATTAAGATAAATAACATCATCTTCGTCATGTTTTATTCGTGCATTAACAAATTCATATATTTTTTCACAAAATTCACGTTTATTTGTAAAAGGAATGGTATATACATCCTTTTTTGCTTTTATGTTAAGCAGATAATATATAAGCGATTCGTCAGGAATTACCATGGTTATGAATTCTATATCATCAAAGGTATACATGGTTTCGCCGTAATGATGTGTCACAAGCATGCCTTCTTCGGAAAATTTGTAAGTTATGTCAAATGCCTGACGCCTGAAGGACATGGAAAATAAGTAAAGTCCGTAAGCTCCCAGCAAAACAGCAAAGGTCATGGTAAGCATCGGATGCTTTGAAAGGTGTTTTGTGAGGGTCAGACTTTGAAGTACTGCCGTCATTATGAAAACACAGCCCAGAATTCTGTATGCTATACGATTGGCTTTTCTTTTTTTGACAAAATAATTTAATACCATTTTTTTCTCCGTTTTTATAAGTTGAAATTGTATAAATGTTTTATATGGTAATAAGTATATATTTATATTACCTTTTTATCAAGAAATTATTTGAAAAATAAATATTTTATGCTACAATAGGAAAAGATTTTTTAAAGGAAAAAATCCTAATCGGATTTTTTGAACTCGCTCAAAGCCGCGAGGGGCTCTCCTTCGCGTACGCTCGGAGCAGAAAAAGGAGAGACACACTATGGGAAAAATTGAAATGAAAACACCTCTTGTCGAAATGGACGGAGATGAGATGACAAGAATTTTATGGAAAATGATTAAGGATGAACTTCTTATTCCATTTATTGACCTTAAGACCGAATATTATGATCTGGGTCTTGAATACAGAAATGAAACAGATGATAAGGTTACTTTTGATTCTGCTTATGCTACACAGAAGTACGGAGTTGCTGTTAAGTGTGCGACTATTACACCAAATGCTGCACGTATGACAGAGTATAATCTTAAGCAGATGTGGAAGAGTCCTAACGGTACCATAAGAGCAATTCTTGACGGTACTGTTTTCAGAACTCCGATTATTGTTAAGGGTATTGAGCCTTGCGTTAAGAACTGGAAGAAGCCTATCACTATTGCCAGACATGCTTATGGTGATGTTTATAAGGCTTCGGAAATGAGAATACCCGGAGAGGGCAAGGCTGAGCTTGTATTTACCGCTCCTGACGGAACAGAAACAAGAGAGCTTATTCATGAATTCAAGGGTGAAGGTATTATACAGGGCATGCATAATCTAAACGGTTCAATTGAAAGCTTTGCACGAAGCTGCTTTAATTATGCTGTTGATACTAAGCAGACTCTTTGGTTTGCTACAAAGGATACGATTTCAAAGAAATACGACCATACATTTAAAGATATCTTCCAGGAGATATTTGATGCTGAATACAAAGAGAAGTTTGAAGAGCTTGGTATAGAGTATTTCTATACACTTATTGATGATGCGGTTGCAAGAGTTATGAAGTCTGAGGGCGGATACATCTGGGCATGTAAGAACTATGACGGAGATGTAATGAGTGATATGATTTCATCAGCTTTCGGTTCACTTGCAATGATGACTTCCGTACTTGTTTCACCTGACGGAAAATATGAATATGAGGCAGCACACGGTACTGTTCAGAGACATTACTACAAGCATCTTAACGGTGAGGAAACTTCTACAAATTCGGTTGCAACAATTTATGCATGGACAGGCGCATTAAGAAAAAGAGGAGAGCTTGATAATATACCTGAGCTTATGGCTTTTGCCGATAAGCTTGAAGAGGCAACCATTAAGACTATCGAAAGCGGAGAAATGACAAAGGATTTGGCACTTATTACAACTCTTAGCGATGTTAAGGTTTTAAACAGTGAAGATTTCATTAAGGCTATCAGAAAAAATCTTGAGGCAATTCTGTAATAAAAAAAGCACTTCGAAGTATTTGAAGTTAGACTGATTATTTAAAGTGTGCCGAATACGGCACACTTTATTAGTTTAATAATGTAAAATTATGATAATTGAGAATAATTAAATATTATGTTATTATTCTATAAAAACAAAAAAGGCGGAAATCGTATGAGTATATGGGATATTCTTGGCATAGAAGAAACCGGGGATAAAAATAAGCTCAAAATTGCATATAGGGAAAAACTTAAAAATACAAATCCCGAGGATGATCAGGAAGGGTTTATGAAACTTAGGGAGGCTTATGAAGAGGCAATAAAATATGCCGATAAAGCCGGAGAAGACTCCGAAAACGATAAAGAGGACGAGAGATTTCCGTTTCGTTACAACGAGGAATGCTTAGATGTTCTCGTCGCTATTGATGAGATTTATAAGGATTTTAACGAAAGGATTAAAGAAGAAAACTGGAACGGGATATTTAACAGGGATGAATTTGTGGCAATTGATAAATCGGAGGATTCGCTTGATGCTTTGTTAAATTATCTTACGATTAATTTTCTTCTTCCTCATAATATTTGGAAAATAATAGTTGAAACTTTTGATATAGAAAACAGAAAGAAAGAACTTTGCGAGAAGTTTCCGAAGGATTTTATTGATTTTGTATTGGATAATTCCAGTAATATAGACATTTTGAATTATTATCTGTTTGATTATGATGTGGATAATGAACACGTTGACGAGTTTATTAAAACATATCTTACTCTGAATTCATGTATAAGAAGAGGGCAGTTTGACGACACCGAAAAACTCATGGATAAGCTTGAGGAATTTGATATATATCATCCGTATATCAAACTTGCGAAATTGCGTATTAAGATTCAGACTTCGGATGATGAAAGAACCGAGGAAAATTATGAAAGCGCAAAACAGCTTTTGGAGGATTGTCCCGACGATTTCAATATAATAAGTCTGTGCGGTGATTTGGCTGTTATGCTCGGAAAGTATGATGAGGCTGAGGAATATTACAATAATCTTAAGGCTATTGAACCGGAAAGTATTGCCATAAAGGTGAAATTTGCGGATTTGTTTTATTTTAAAAAAGATTATGTTGCATCAAGAGATGCATATATGGAGCTTTTGAGGGACAATAATTACGAAAATACCATCAGAGCGGGTATGCTTCGCGCCAATATGTCATTGATAGAAAAGTATAAAAGTGATCTGGAATCAAATCCGGATGATAATGATACGAAAATTGAACTTGCATGGAGTTTGTATCAAAGTTACAGATTTGAGGAAGCTGTTGAGATTCTTGACAGCTTTGAACCTGACTTGGAAAAACGTTTTGAGTATTGTAATGTAAAAGGCAGATCTTTTTTGTGTTTGTCCGATTATGATAATGCTCTTGCTTATTTCATGTGTTGGAAAGAAGCGATTGAGGATATAGAAGAAGATAACAGCGAAGAGGCTTTAAAAAAGAAGAAAAGATTGCCGTATGTTAATTTCCTGATTGCAAGCTGTTTCCTTAAAGAAAAGGAATATGATAAAGCTGAGCAGTATCTTGAAGTAGCTTTGGCAACCGATCATGATGAGATTATTTTGTCGTATGAAGCAATGTGCGAGTTGAAATATGTGACGGAAAAATATGAGGAATGTATAGAAGCCTGCGAAAAACTTCTTGATTTGGATGAAAGGAATTATATAGCATATGATTATTTATCAAAAGCATGCTTTAAGCTTAAATATATAAAGGATGCGATTGATGCATGTGAAAATGCGATAAGAATATATCCTTATGCTGCAGATCCGTATGCTTTGGAAATAGACATTTTTCTTGAACTCGGTCAGATAGATACGGCAAAAAAAATAACCGACAGATACAAACAGTATGAGATTCAGAGTGACCTTATTAGGAAAAAAGAAGCTCAGATATTAATGAAAAACAAGGAATACGAACGTGCTTGTAAAATACTTGCAGGACTTGAAAATGTTGATGTAAAAGAATCGGATATAGATTCTAAAGAGGAAATATATTCGCTTATTGCTTTATGCTATGAAAATTTGGATAAGAAGTCGCAGGCACTTCTTTATTTAAATAAACTTATAAATATTAACCCCGGGCATAAGTCCGCATATGGAAGAATCGGCTTGATTTACAGGGACAATAAAAAATACGATATGGCTATGGAAGCTTTTGATAAGCAGATCAAAATTAATCCACATCCTTATTTTTATTATGAAATGGCTAATGTTTACAGAAAGACCGGGAAATATGCGAAAGCGATTGTTTATTACGAAAGGGCTGCGGAGCTTGAAAGGGATAATGCATACATATACAGAGAATTGGGACTCTTGTATGAGTTTTTGCAAAAGTTTGAAGAGGCGGTTGAAAGTTTTGATAAAGCTATAGAAAACGAGACCGATGAAAAAAGAAAAAAAGATTTATATATATTCAAGGCGAGAAATTATCAGGCATTAAACCGGTTTGAACAGTCAAAAAAAATTTATGAAGAATATGCTGGATTGTATGGTGCAGATTATGATTACATTTATGACTATTCCGAACTTCTTCAGAGGATGGACAAAGTTGAGGAAGCTATAAAGCTTATTAAGGATAATATCGGTCAGTTTGAGGGCAACATGGAGGCTATATTATTAAGGCAGCTTTGCGGAATTTACGGAGATGAAGGGTATGTAAATCTTGCCAATGAAACCTTTAGAATTGTTGTAAGCAAATATCCGGATGATAAACACGCATACAAGATAATGGGTGATATTTTTAGAAATAACGGTTTGTATGAAGATGCAATTGATTGCTATAGGAATGCGATAAGACTTGACTTTAACGGAAGAGAAAACTATTATAGTAATTTAGTGGAGTGTATGCTTAATGTTAAATCCTATTCCAAAAGCGAGATAAAGGAATACATAAATAAAGCTTTTGAAAGGGGTGAAGATGCTACCACGGTAAGAGATTTGATTATGCTTGCCAGAATTAACAGGCTTGTGAAAAAAAATAAAAATGCACTTGCAGTAATCGATAAAGGGATTATGAAAGCAAGATGCCAGGGTTGTTTTTATCGTGCCTGTCATGAGGCGTTTTATGAAAAAGGACGTATATATGAAGCTATGAAAAAATACGATCTTGCCAGGCAGTGTTACGAAAAAGCATTAAATATTATGGGTCATTGTACATTATACGAGGAAAGTTTAAAAAGGATAGATGGTAAATGATAGTTGGTATTGATTTAGGAACTACAAACAGTTTAATTTCATATTTTGAAAATGAAGAAGCAAAGATAATTCCTAATCGTCTCGGAGATAATCTTACTCCTTCTGTTGTAAGTATTGATGAAGAAGGAACGGTATATATAGGAAAGACAGCTAAGGAAAGAAAGCTTACGTTTCCCGATCAGTCTGCGGACGTGTTTAAAAGAAGTATGGGAACAGGCAAGCTTTTTAAGCTCGGTGAAAGAGAACTAAGTGCGGAAGAATTATCAAGTCTTGTTTTAAAGTCACTTAAGGAAGATGCCGAAAGTTATCTCGGATACGAGGTTAAAGAAGCTGTTATAAGCGTTCCTGCTTATTTTAACGATGCGCAAAGAAAGGCGACAAAGAGAGCCGGAGAGATGGCCGGCTTTGTGGTTGAGCGTATAGTCAGTGAACCGACGGCAGCAGCTATAGCATATGGTCTTAATCAGAAAAATGCCGATACGAAGTTTATTGTATTTGACCTGGGAGGAGGAACTTTCGACGTATCGATTCTGGAACTCTATCAAAATATTATGGAAGTCAGAGCCGTTGCCGGAGATAATTTCCTCGGTGGTGAAGACTTTACCGAAATCCTTGTACAGATGTTTTTCAGGGAAAAAGATATTGACCAGGACGAACTTGATTCAAAGACTCTTGCACATGTCAGAAAACAGGCTGAAATATGTAAGCTTGGTTTTACCGATAGCAGGGTTTCGGTTTTTAAATGTAAAATAGGTGAGGAAACTTACGAATATGAAATAAATATCGATGATTATGAGAAGAATTGTCAGATATTGTTAAATAAGATTAAAAAGCCGATTGAAAGAAGCTTAAAGGATGCAAATATTAAGCTTAAGGATATTGATGAGGTTATCCTTGTCGGAGGCGCAACCAAGCTTTCCATAGTAAGAAAATTTGTCGGAAGACTTTTTGGAAGACTTCCGAATACAAGCATTAATCCGGATGAAGTTGTCGCACTCGGAGCGGCTACTCAGGCAGCTATGAAGGAAAGAAATGAAGCGGTTAAGGAAATAATTCTTACAGATGTATGTCCTTTTACTTTGGGAACAGAGGTAGTGGTTTCAAGAGGCGGCGGAGTTAAGGAAGGAGGACATTATCTTCCTATTATTGAGAGAAATTCCGTTATTCCCGTAAGCAGAACCGAAAGGCTATATACCGCAGAAGATAATCAGGATATGATAAGAGTTAAAATCCTTCAGGGCGAAAGCCGTTTTGCAAGAAATAACGTATATCTCGGCGATATTGAGCTTGTGGTTCCCATTGGACCTGCGGGAAAGGAAGCAGTGGATGTAACCTATACCTATGATGTTAATTCCATTCTTGAGGTAGAGGTTAAGGTCTTATCAACCAAGCTTTCAAAGAGAATAGTCATAAAAAATGATGACGTTGATATGACGGATGAGGAGATAGATGCAAGACTTGCATCGCTTGCGGAGCTTAAAATTCATCCTCGCGAAAAGGAAGAAAACAAACTTCTTTTACTTCGCGGTGACAGAATGTATGAAGAGGCTACCGGTGATGTCAGAAATATAATAGAAAAGTATCTTAATAATTTTGAACAGGTTTTGGATAAACAAAATCCCGCTGACATAGATAAAGCGAGAGAAGAGTTGAAAAATTTTCTGGACAGTATTGATGAGGATATTTTTTAATGATGTTGACATTTATAAAAAAGATGTTGACATATCAAAGAAACTGTGGTAATTTATCATAGTATGTTGATGAAGCAGAGTATCCACTCTCACCTTAGCGCAATGGCGACTCGGGTTAATATTTACATTATTTATGTGATATTTTTATGTGGATAGCTATGCTGTCCACTTTTTTATTTTTACTTTGTTGCTATGTATGGAGGTGTTATTATTAGCGAAATATTGATTAACGAACAAATCAGATTCAAAGAGGTAAGAGTAGTCAGCGAGGAAGGCGAACAGCTTGGCATAATGTCGGCTAAGGATGCCCAGAAGCTTGCGGAAGACGAGGAGAAAGACTTAATACTTATTGCTCCGACTGCGAAACCTCCTGTGTGCAGAATTCAGGATTTCGGAAAGTATCGTTATGAGCTTGCCAGACGTGAGAAGGAAGCTAAGAAAAAGCAGAAGACGATTGACATCAAAGAAGTAAGACTTTCACCGAATATAGATACAAATGACCTTAATACAAAGGTTAATATGGCAAGAAAATTCCTGACAAAGGGTGACAAGGTAAAGGTTACACTCAGATTCAGAGGACGTGAGCTTGCACACGTGAATTCAAGCAAGGCAATACTTGATAATTTTGCCGAGATGCTCTCAGATGTAGCGGTTGTTGATAAACCTGCTAAGTTTGAAGGCCGCAGTATGATAATGTTTTTAGCTGAAAAACGTTAATTTTTAATATATAGTTATTATAAGGAGGAGAAAAAATGCCAAAGTTAAAGACAAAGAAAGCAGCTGCAAAGCGCTTTAAGAAAACAGGAACAGGTGAATTAAAGAGAAATAAAGCTTACAAGAGTCATATTCTTACTAAGAAGACTACTAAGAGAAAGAGAAATCTTAGAAAAGCAACCATGACTGATAAGACAAACAGTAAGGTTATGAAGCAGATATTACCATATTTATAGGATTAGGAGGAATAGACTAATGGCAAGAATTAAAGGCGGTATAGGCGCTAAGAAAAGACATAACAGAGTTTTAAAGCTCGCTAAAGGATATAAGGGAGCAAGATCAAAGCAGTACAGAGTTGCAAAGCAGTCAGTAATGAGAGCTCTTGCTACTTCATATGCAGGTAGAAAAGAGAAGAAGAGACAGTTCAGACAGCTTTGGATAGCACGTATTAATGCTGCTGCAAGAATTAACGGACTTTCATACAGCAAGTTTATGTATGGATTAAAGCTTGCAGAAGTAGATCTTAACAGAAAGATGCTTTCAGAGATGGCTATAAGCGATCCTGAAGGATTTGCAAAGCTTGTAGAAGTAGCTAAGTCAAAGCTTGCATAATCGTTTTGAAAAAAACGAAAATAAATTAAAAAAAGTAGTTGACATTTTATTTTCAAAGTGTTAATATATCACTTGCGTTGATTAAACAGCGTAAGTAAATGCGGGAGTGCTGGAATTGGCAGACAGGCTAGACTAAGGATCTAGTGATGGCAACGTCGTGTGGGTTCAAGTCCCATCTCCCGCATTATTATTTTGCCCTTTTTCTCTATGATAATAAAATATTTAGGCTAATTTAAAGGTACAATCGTGTGCCCTTTAAATAATGAATCGAGGCTTGCTATGTTAAAAGTATATTATTGCTTATTTTGCGATAGTGTAATGTTTTTGCAATATGATAAGAATATTGCGTGTAGAAAGTGTTGTAATGATATGAATAAGATTAATATTTCTTTTACTGAATTTACAGATATGATTGATGTAAAAGAAAGAAATGATTTTTTAAAAAAATATTTTAAAAAGTAAAATATTACAAATGCATTTTATTGAAGTTTTTATTAATTAGCAGTATAATATCATAATTGTATATTATTGAAGCGGAGACTGATATGAGAAAAATAAAAACCGAAGATAAAATTGGTATGATTAAAAATGTTATAAATTATATTTATCTATTTTGTATTTTTTCTGTTTATCCAATTGTATTTCATAATTATTATTTTGATATTACAAAGACCAGAAGTGATTTCTTTACGGCTGTCACCGTAGGTTTTATCATAGCGGGTCTGATAGTATATTCTTTGGATTATTTGATTTCCTTTAAAACAAATAAAATTTCATCAGAACTGAAAAAAAATAAAGATATTCTCTGGACATTGCCGGAAACATGGATGGCTTTCTTTGTTTTAGCTAATCTGTTCTCATATTTTATTACAGTGACGGATGATGGCTTTATTGATTCGAAGGCTGCATTTTACGGTTCAAACGGAAGACTTATGGGCCTTTTGATGTATTTGATCATAGGAGCGATGTTCATTATACTCGGCAAATATGCGGATGTAAAACTTCCTGTTTATGTTTTGTTCGGAATAATAACATTGTTTTCGTATTGTGTTGCAATATATCAACATATTGACCCCGATTTATCAAGATTTAAGAGCAGTAAGTATCATCCGAAGGGAATTAAAGCTTTGACGGAACTATTTCCGCATTATGTCTTTAATTTAAAATACAAGATAAATAAAAAGCAATATAATATATTTATTTCAACCTTCGGAAACATAAATATATTTGCAAGCTTTATAGTAATTAGTCTTGCATGTTTTATCTGTATGTTTGTTTTCTCAAAGAAGCTTTTTTATAAAGTCTTTTCCGGTATTGTGATTACCGTTGGCGGAACGGTTATGATGATTGCTAACAGCGACAGTGCATATATAGGCGTCGGGGCGGTATTGTTCTTTCTTCTTTTGCTGGCGTATAAGGATGGAAAACTCTTAAGTTATTTTATGTCACTTATTTTGCTCGGAACAGGAAATCTTGGTATAGTTTTAATTAACAAATATATTTCGGAGGTCATGAAGAAAAAATATGATAAGCGCGGAGGATTTGCGGAGCACCTTGACAGACTTGATTATGCTTTGATTATTATGGCATTACTTGTGTTGGCTTATTTGTTTGTGTATGTTATTGAAAAAAAGTTTGGTAATAAGCTTGATAAAATAAATAAGAATAAGGTGATAATTATATTTACATGTGTTGTTTTTATATTGGCCGTAGCAGTGATTATAATCGGAAATATTCTTAAAATCGGTGCATTTACATTTAATTACAGATGGGGAACCTACAGGGGATATATATGGTCAAAAAGTGTTGCTTTGTTTAAGGACGCGCCGTTTAGAAATAAGATTTTCGGCTATGGTAACGAATCTCTGAAAGCACTTATGAATACATATTACCATGACGAAATGGTAGCAGTTACAAAAAAGGTTTATGATAATGCGCACAATGAACTTTTACAATACCTGGTTACTACCGGCATATGCGGAGTTTTTGCTTATCTGGGTCTTTTTGTTTCGAGCTTTGTTTATATACTCAAAAATTCAAAAAAAGAGGTTATTGCATATATTTCTCTTGCCGTAATGCTTGGATATTTTGTACAGGGACTTATAAATCTCAATCAGCCTATAACAACACCGTTTTTGTTTGTATTTATGGCGGTAGGTGTAGGATATGTGAGGAGTCTTAAGAAAAAAGATAATCAGAATGATTGATAATAAAATTCAAAGATAAAAAATATTGAAAAAATATAAGAAATAAGCCTATTTGTAATAGAATTAATTACGATTTTATGGTATAATTTATCAGATATGCAAAAAATAATTGATTATGATTATTATGGAGGACATAAAATGAAACTTTATGATGAGTTAGTTGAGAGAGGACTTATTGCACAGATTACAAACGAAAAGGAAGTAAGTGAATTAATAAATGAAGGTAAGGCAACCTTTTATATAGGCTTTGACCCAACCGCAGACAGTCTCCACGTTGGTCACTTTATGGCTCTTTGTCTTATGAAGAGACTTCAGATGGGCGGAAATAAGCCGATTGCACTTATCGGTGGCGGAACCGGTATGATAGGCGATCCTTCGGGAAGAACAGACATGAGACAGATGATGACACCGGAGACCATAAAGCATAACTGTGATTGCTTTAAAAAACAGATGAGTCGTTTTATTGATTTCTCCGATGGAAAGGCACTTATGGTAAATAATGCCGACTGGCTTATGGATCTTAATTATATTGATGTGTTGCGTGAGGTTGGAGCTCATTTTTCGGTTAATCGTATGCTTACGGCAGAATGCTATAAGCAGAGAATGGAAAAGGGTTTGAGCTTCCTTGAATTTAACTATATGATCATGCAGGCTTATGATTTTTACATGTTGTATCAGAAATATGGATGTAACCTTGAGTTTGGTGGTGATGACCAATGGTCAAATATGCTTGCCGGTACAGAGCTTATAAGACGTAAGCTTGGCAAGGATGCACACGCTATGACTATTACGCTTCTTCTTAATTCTGAAGGAAAGAAGATGGGTAAGACGCAAAAGGGTGCCGTATGGCTTGATCCTGAGAAAACATCACCGTTTGAATTCTTCCAGTATTGGAGAAATGTAGAGGATTCCGATGTTATAAAATGTCTTAAGCTTCTTACATTCCTTCCTCTTGAGCAGATTAAGGAAATGGAAAAATATGAAGGCAGTGAATTAAATAAGGTCAAGGAAATTCTTGCATATGAGCTTACAACTCTTGTACATGGCGAAGAGGAAGCAAAGAAAGCACTTGATGCTGCGAAGGGACTTTTCGGTGGCGGTTCAACCGAAAATATGCCTACGGCTGAAATTACCGATGAGATATTTAAGGATGGTAAGGTTGATCTTATCTCGCTTCTCGTTGCATCGGGTCTTGTTAATTCAAGAAGCGAAGGAAGACGTGCCATAGAGCAGGGCGGAGTTACCGTTAATAATGAAAAGGTAACGGATATTGCCGCAGCATATGAGAAGAATTCATTTGATGAAGAATTTGTTTTAAAGCGCGGAAAGAAGAATTTCAGAAAGATAATTATGAAATAATAAAGATATATTGAATCAATGAAGAATAACAGCTTTATATGCAGTCAGGAGGATTATAATGGCAGGAAGTCATATAGCGATACCGACCATACTTAAGGTTGGTAAAGGTACTATGGAAAATCTCGGAACATATCTTAAGGATAACGGTTTTGATAATGCCGTTATATATTTCGGAAACGGTCTTATAGATATGTTCGGAAAGGATATAATTAAAAATCTTGAAAAGTCCGGAATAAATCTTCTTGATTATATGGAACTTGATACGGTTGATATAAATGATATTATCAATCTTGCTTTTGATATTGATTCAAAGGCACAGGTGATTTTGGGTATAGGGGGCGGAAAGGTTATAGATACGGCAAAATATGCCGCATATCTTCGTAAGCTTCCGTTTATAAGTATACCGACATCCGCATCCAGTGACGGTTTTTCATCAGCGAGTGCATCGCTTATTGTAAACGGTAGAAGAACCTCCGTACCGGCTCGTATGGCTTACGGTATTGTTGTTGATACGGATATTATTAAGAGTGCTCCGGAAAAATTCTTATATTCCGGAATAGGAGATATGGTTGCCAAGATTACATCTCTTTATGACTGGTTGTTTGAATCAAATAAAGGTTATTCGGTATTGAATGACTTTTCCGTTATGATAGCAAAAAAAGCAGTAAACAGTTTTGTAAGAACGCCTTTTGAAAGCATAAGAGATGATTTGTTTTTAAGAGAACTTGTGGATTCACTTGCGATGAGCGGTATTGCCAATGAGATAGCAGGCGGCAGTACACCGACCAGCGGAAGTGAGCATCTTATTTCACATGCACTTGATAAGATGCTTGAAAGACCGCAGTTGCATGGCGTTCAGGTCGGAATTGCAACTTATATTATGAGTAAGGTTCAGGATCACAGATATGTGAGAGTTAATGAAATATTTGAAAAGACAGGTTTTTGGAACTATGTCAGCACGCTTGAATTAAATCGTGAGGATTATGAAAAGGCAATAGATATGGCACCCTCCATAAAGCCACACAGGCATACCTATCTTCACGAGGAAAAATACAGAGAGCTTGCTAAAAAAATATTAAGAGAGGACGAAGTACTAAAAAGAGTATTCGGTTAATATATGAAGTACGAGGCATTGATGTTTGATCTTGACGGAACGCTTTGGGACGCAACCGACAATATCATTATTGCATGGAAAGAAGCAATTAAAGAGTTTGAAGAATTAAAGGATTTTAATATTACGGAGGAATTACTCCAGAGTGTATTCGGAAAGCCGATGGATACCATTACCGACATACTTTTTCCGAATCTTACGAGCAAAAAAAAGAAAGAAGTTCTGGAAAGATGTTGTGAGGTTGAAAACAAATATCTTAACGAACATGGAGGAAATCCGTATCCGAAGCTTGAAGAAACACTTAAAAAGCTCTGCGAAAAGCACAGACTTTTCATAGTAAGTAACGGTCAGGCGGGATATATCGAATCCTTCCTTAATGCTCACGTACTTTGGGATTATTTTACCGATATCAGAAATTGGGGAGATAATCCTGTTTCAAAGGGCGAAAATATAAAACTTGTTATGGAGAAAAATAATATCAAAAGTGCCGCTTACGTTGGTGATACACAGGGAGATGCAGATGCGGCATCGTTTGCGGGTATAGATTTTATATTTGCAAAGTATGGTTTTGGGTATGTTAAGGAATATGTATACTCCATAGATTCAATTGAGGAACTTCTGAAACTGGAACTTTAATTTATTATTTTATAGAAGATAAGGGGCGATGATATGTTTCATTATGAATATAAAACTTCGGGAACCTGTTCACAGCTTATAAAGCTTGATCTTGATGACGACAAGGTACATAACGTTTCATTTATAGGCGGTTGTAACGGAAATCTTAAATCAATATCAAAACTGGTGGACGGTCAGACAGTTGAATATATTGAGGGGATGCTTAGCGGAGTACAATGCGGTCTTAAGGGTACTTCCTGCGGCGACCAGCTTGCAAAGGCTGTAAGAGCTGCATACGAGGCTGAACAAAAGGCAGTTTAAAGATATCTGTTGTTGGGGCAAAGGGACTATGTCCGGTTTAATAAGGAGAGCGGTATGGAAAAATATCTTGTTTTTGATTGGGGCGGAACATTTCTTAAATATGCGCTTATGGACGAGAATGCGGATTTTATCGAAAAGGATAAGGTTCCGACTCCTCAGCCTGCTGATAGCACTAAGGAAATGTTTATGGAACTCCTGGATAGTATTATATCGAAGTATATCGATGATATTAAGGGAATAGCCATAAGTATGCCGGGGATGATAGATAAGAAAAATGGTTATTGCATAACCGCCGGATGGCTTACCTACCTTGCCGGTTCGTATCTGGTGGACGAGTTAAGCGACAAGTACGGAGTACCGGTTTCTGTTGAAAATGACGGTAAATGTGCGGCACTTGCAGAATATTGGAAGGGAAGTCTTTCCGATGTCGATAATGGTGCAGTATTTGTTCTTGGAACTGCAGTTGGCGGCGGAATAATAATTAACGGAAGTTTATATACCGGAAATCATTTTTCTGCAGGTGAATACAGCTATATGTGTATGACAACCGAAAACACCGACGATTTTGATAATTATTTGGGCTTTTCGGGTGGTTCGAGGGCACTTATCAGATATGTAGCCGAGTTTACGGGAGAAAATCCCGAAGATTTGGATGGTGTTAAAGTATTTGAAAGAGCCAATAACGGTGAAGAGGCAGTTCTTAAGGGTCTTAAAAAATATACGGACATTTTGGCCATAGGTCTTTATAATATAAATGTAATGCTTGATTTTGACAAGATAGCAATAGGCGGAGGAATCAGTAAACAGCCATTATTATTGGAATATATACAAAAGAGTATAGATGAATTTCATGACCAAAATCCGAACGGACCGAAAGAAGAATATAAGCCAAAGCCGTATGTGGTGGTTGCGAAGTTCTTCAATGATGCAAATCTGATAGGCGCATTGTTTAATTACCTTACGGACAGTACACACGGATAATAAATAATTCGGATTTAGAGGAGGTTTTGATATGCTTGATAAGGATTTTTTGTGGGGAGGAGCTGTAGCGGCTCATCAGCTCGAGGGTGCATGGAACGAAGACGGCAAGGGCATGAGCGTGGTTGATGTATTTACGGGAGGCTCCGTGGATACACCGAGAAGGATAACAGATACTGTGGAAGAAGGAGAGTATTATCCTAACCAGAGAGCTATAGATTTTTACCATAGATATAAAGAAGATGTAGCACTTTTTGCCGAAATGGGTTTTAAGTGCTTTAGAACAAGTATTGCATGGACAAGAATATTTCCTGACGGCGATGATGAGACACCTAATGAGGCAGGTCTTAAGTTTTATGATGATTTATTTGATGAGCTTTTAAAGTATGGCATTGAGCCTGTTATCACACTCAGCCATTTTGAAATGCCACTCAATCTTGCGAAAAAATACGGCGGATGGACTAACAGAAAACTCATTGATTTCTTTGTAAAATATGCAGTCACCTGCTTTGAAAGATATAAAAATAAGGTTAAATACTGGATGACCTTCAATGAGATAAATAACCAGATGCATTATCAGATAGATATGCCGGGATGGCTTAATTCGGGCTTTAAGGCATCGGAGTTTGAGAATCCTGAGGAAATAATGTATCGATGTGCTCATAATGAGCTTGTGGCAAGTGCACTTGCAGTAAAAGAGGGGCATAGGATCAATCCTGATTTTAAGATTGGCTGTATGCTTGCCATGACACCTATATATCCGTTTTCGTGTAAGCCTTCGGATGTTATGCTTGCAAATGAAGAAATGCATATGAGATATTTCTTCACGGATATACATGTAAGAGGACATTATCCGAATTATGCCAAGAAAATGTTTGAGCGAAAAGGATATGATATTAAGATGGAACCGGGTGACGAGAAGATTCTTGCCGAGGGAACCGTTGATTATATTGCATTTTCGTATTATATGTCTAACGTGGTTGCATCTTCGACAGATAACGAAAATGTGGACAGCGTTGAGCTTAGCAGCACTCACTCTGTTGCAAATCCTTACATAAAGGTTTCCGAGTGGGGATGGCCGATAGATCCGGAGGGGCTTAGATATTCGCTTAATGTGCTTTATGAAAGATATGAGCTTCCGCTTTTTATAGTAGAAAACGGAATCGGAATGATAGATAAGTTAAACGATGATAAGACTTGTGACGACGAAAGACGTATAGAATATCTTTCAGCTCATATTAAGGAAATGAAAAAAGCTGTTGAGCTTGATGGAGTTGAGCTTATGGGATATACGCCTTGGGGTTGTATAGACCTTGTGTCCGCTTCTACGGGTGAGCTTAAGAAAAGATACGGTTTTATATATGTTGATTATAATGATGACGGTACCGGAACCGGTAATCGTTATAAGAAAAAGTCATTTGAATGGTATAAGAATGTAATATCGACAAATGGTGAAGTAGTATAGAATATAGTCGGTATTATTGTCGGATGCGGATTAAGATAGCGTAAATAATGTGGGAGTTTTTGTATGGAGAGATTGTATCAATATGATATATGTGCATTAATTATATTTGTAGCGCTTCTTTTCTCGTTCTATTTCAGAAGATTGAATGTAGGAAGAGTTAATAATGTATTTGTGAGCACAATATATATTATGATTATTAATACAATTTTTGAGATTTGCCAAAATGCACCGATTCTGATTTGGGAAAGCCTTGGAGACAACGAGAGCTTCAGAACCATAGCTTATTACGGCGGATTTATTACTCATGCAATGATTATGCCTGCATATATTATATTTATTGGGGTAATAACCGGAACATGGACGAAATCGATAAATTCAAAAGGATTCAGATGGCTTTTTATTGTTCCGTTTATATTTAATTTAATGGTAGTTTTTTTGAATCCTTTTAATCATATGCTGTTTGAGCTTGTAGGAGAAGATGGCGTGCTTGTATATCACAGACGTCCTTTGATTTCTGTTTTCTATATCGTTGCAGGATATTATATGATAGTCGCAATAATATATATTATGAAAACAAAGGATATGATCGGACGTGCCAAAACCGTTGCGCTTCTTGCAATGTTTCCGTGTAATATAATTGCATTGGTAATTCAATTCTTTTTTCCGAAAAATATGGTTGAAATGTTTGCAATGAGTATATCGGCATTTTTAGTCACCGTTACGGTTCTTCGTGCTGAGGAAATGATTGATCCGAGTATAGGAGCAAGGACGTTTCCGAGTTTTCATATGGATATAAAAAGATACTACAGAGCTAATAAAAATGTTACGGCTGTAATTATGAGAATTAAAAATGATGAGCCGATAGCAACACTTTTCGGATCAAAAACTCACAGAATTATCATACGTGAAATAATAAAGTATATTAAAAATAATTATGCTGAGCTTGTTGGCAGACACAGCAAGGTTATTATGAATATATATTATCTGTTTTACGGTTCGTTTGCGGTTATATTTGATAATATAAGTGAGCGCGACGAGGAAATAATAAGACAGAGGACAGAAAAGCTCTTTGAAGAGTTAAATAAGGGATTTACGGTTAATCAAAATCGTATGAGTCTTGATATGTGTATGTGTTATATGAATATACCTAATGACATACCGGATTTAAATGATTTTGAAGCGTTTATTGATTCTTTTGAAAAGACTATGACAAGTAATGAACTTGTTTATTTCTCGGATATAGCACCGGAAAGAAAATTCCAGCTTCAGATGGATATAGATAAGATTATTAAAAAGGCTATAGATAACAACAGCTTTGAAATGTATTATCAGCCGATTTATTCACTTAAGGAAAAGAAATTTACAAGTGCAGAGGCACTTATAAGACTTAAGGACGATGAAGTAGGATTCGTTTCTCCGGCGATATTTATACCTGCTGCCGAAAAAAACGGTGCAATAAACAGTATAGGAAGCTTCGTTATAGATGATGTATTTAAGTTTATATCCGAAAATTCAATTGAAAGCTATGGACTGAATTACATAGAAATCAATCTTTCGACAATCCAATGTCTTCAGGATAACCTGCCTGAGCATATAGATGAGAAGATAAAAGAATATAATATTTCAAAGGATAAGATTAATTTTGAGGTAACGGAGACCGGAAGAGATTATGCCGGAGATATTATATATGACACGATTTACAAAATTCATGATATGCAGCTTGCACTTTCACTGGACGATTATGGGACGGGATATTCAAATTTACAAAAGGTAATTGCATTTCCGTTTAAGATAATAAAAATTGATAAAACACTTGTTGACAGTATAGGTGATGCAAGAATGAAGGAAGTTGTCGGACAAACGGTTGCTATGTTGAAAAAAATAGGAGTCGAGATTGTGGTAGAGGGTGTTGAGGATAAGGCCACTTCAGACTGGTTTGAGGAAATAGGCTGTGATTTTATACAGGGATATTATTATGCCAAGCCTATGCCAAAACATGAATTCCTTAGATTTATCAAACAATCCAACCATTGATGCAAATATTGGTAAAAGGGGCAAAACAGCCCCTTTTATTTTAATATAAAGTATGATATTATAGGAAAAGTGTTTCACGAAATAATAATATGAGGGGAGATTATTGTAATGGATGAAAAGCGTAGTTCTTTCTCAAGCTCGCTTGGATTTGTAATCGCGGCTGCAGGAAGTGCAGTAGGACTTGGTAATATTTGGAGGTTTCCGTATCTTGCGGCAAAGGATGGCGGAGGAATTTTCCTTGTTGTATATCTTGTGCTTGCACTTACTTTTGGATTTACACTTCTTATAACCGAGGTAAGTATAGGACGTAAGACAAAGCAAAGTCCGCTTACAGCATATGGAGTTCTTCATAAAAAATGGAAAGGTCTCGGTGTTATCGCTGTTATTGTTCCGTTTATGATACTTCCATATTACTGTATCATAGGTGGATGGGTACTTAAATATTTTGTGGCTTTTGCAACAGGAAATGGATTGGAAGCGGCAGAAGATGGATATTTCAAAGGATTTATAACAGACGTTAATGCACCTATTATTTTTAATGTTATATTCCTTGGTGCTACTATCTTTGTAATTTATAAGGGAGTTAATAAGGGTATTGAAGCTTTGTCCAAGATACTTATGCCTATTCTTCTGATACTTGTTATAGGTGTTGCTGTTTTTTCACTTACCATTAAGAACGGTGAGACAGGAAGAACAGGTCTTGAAGGTTTTATGGTTTATGTTGTTCCTGATGTATCGGGAATGGGAGTTAAGGACTTCTTTATAGTAATCATGGATGCTATGGGTCAGCTCTTTTACAGTATAAGTGTTGCCATGGGTATTATGGTTGCATATGGTTCATATTTCAAGGATGAGAATAACCTTGTTAAGTCTGTAAACCAGATAGAGATATTTGATACCTTAGTAGCATTTCTTGCAGGTGTTATGATTATTCCTGCCGTATATGTATTTATGGGTAAGGAAGGTATGACCGGAGGCCCCGGACTAATGTTTATAGTTATTCCTAAGGTGTTTGCTCAAATGGGCAGAATAGGAAATGTTCTTGGAGCAGCATTCTTCCTTATGGTACTTTTTGCGGCGCTTACAAGCTCTATATCAGTCCTTGAGGCAGTCGTGTCAAGTCTTATGGATCAATTCAAGATAAGCAGACGTAAGGCGACAATTACGGAAGGTGGTATAGCTCTTGTAATCGGAACGATTATATGTCTTGGATATAACAAGCTGTTCTTTAATATCAAGCTTCCTAACGGATCGGATGCACAGCTTCTTGATATATTTGATTATATAAGTAATAATATTCTTATGCCAATTGTGGCAATCGGAACATGTATACTTATAGGCTGGGTTGTTAAACCTAAGACTATTATAGATGAGGCAACCAAGAACGGAGAGAGATTCGGACGTAAGGCTTTATACATAGCCATGGTAAAAGTCGTAGCACCAATCCTGTTAATTGTATTATTACTCGGAGCATTCGGAGTATTCGGAAAATAATAAGAACACGGATTGTAACCAACCGGATATCTATTATATTAATGAACTGAAACAGAACAAAAATAAAACATAATCAGAAAAAACAGCCCCATACAAGTGCTAAGCATAGCGTCAAGTCCAACGTGCTATGCGGGTACTTCGTATGGGGCTGTTTTATTTCGTCCTTTTATCTGTCTGCAATAGGTATATATTCACGTTCTTCTGCAATAGACATATATGCAGGTCGTATAATTTTATTTACATTTATAAGCTCTTCTATACGGTGGGCACTCCAACCGGCTATTCTTGCTACCGCAAATAACGGAGTAAAAAGCTCGGCGGGAATATTGAGCATGCTGTAGACAAAACCGCTGTAGAAATCGACATTTGGACTGACACCCTTATATATTTTTCGCTTTTCGGCTATTACTTCTTTAGCAGCCTGAGCAACATTTACATATAATTGATATTCATCCTCGCGATTTTTTTCTTTGGCAAGCTTGCCTACAAATTTTCCGAATATGGTGGCACGCGGGTCGGAAATTGAATATACCGCATGTCCCATACCGTATATAAGTCCGGATTTGTCAAAGGCTTTTTTATCAAGTATGTCGCAAAGGTAATCGCGAATCTGGCCTTTATCTTCCCAGTTGGTAACATTATCTTTTAAGTCATCAAACATTTGTTTTACCTTTACATTGGCACCGCCGTGCTTAGGTCCCTTTAATGAGCAAAGAGAAGCAGCTACGGAAGAGTAGGTATCTGTTCCTGATGATGTTACTACATGGGTTGTGAAGGTTGAATTGTTTCCGCCTCCATGCTCTGCATGAAGTACGAGGGCAAGATCCAAAACCTTTGCCTCCAGCTCTGTATATTGTTTGTTTTTTCTTAAAAGACGTAAAAAGTTTTCGGCAGTTGAAAGCTCAGCCTTGGGATTATGTATATAAAGTCCTCTGCCTAATTCATAGTGTCTGTAAGCAAGATATGAATATACTGCAAGAGACGGGAAGTTTGCGATAAGCTCAATACTTTGTCTTAAAACATTAGGTATACTGATGTCCGATGCATTTGTATCGAATGAACTCAGGTTAAGAATACTTTTTGCAAGTGAATTCATTATGTCCCTGCTTGGGGTTCTTAATATAATATCCCTGACAAAGTTGGAAGGCAATGAGCGGTATGAACCGAGGAGTTCATTAAATTCATGCAGTTTTTCCATTGTCGGAAGCTCACCGAATAATAAGAGATAAACAGTTTCTTCGTAACCGAAACGATCCTCGTTTGAAAAACCTTTAACAAGATTATTTATGTTTATTCCGCGATAATACAACTCACCGTCTATCGGAACAAGTTCACCGTCAACATTTTTATATGCATTTATGGTTGAAATGTCGGTAAGTCCCGTAAGAACGCCGCGCCCGTCTAAATCTCTTAATCCTCTTTTTACTTTGTATCTGGTATATAATTCCTGATCGATAATATCATTTGCCTGACATTTTTTTGCTAACTCACGAAAAATTGGAGTAACAGCAGAATATTCATTTTGATTCATTTAATCACATCCTTACTTATTACAGAAAATAATATACCATATATTTGACATGTTTGGCAATTTTTTCTTGTTTTTCTTTTCAAAAAGTTAAAATTTTTATACCATAAATTCTCATTAAAAATGCTTATATTGATGTTGCATAAATTGTAAAATCATAATAAAATATAGTCGTTAAAATTAATAAAATAATAAGGAAAACCGTATATATAAACAAATAAAGGAGAAACCTGGATATGATTACCAACGATGAGGGAATAGTACATTTAAAACATCAGATAATTGAGGAAGTTGCAAAACTTGCGTGGGAGGATAATTTAAATGAGGAGTCCAAGGAGGAGCTTGTTTACAGGATTATTCCGGGTCCTAAGGCTCTAAACCGTTGTTGTGTCTATAAGGAAAGAGAACTGGTTCGTCAGCGTATACGTCTTGCGGAAGGTCTTTGCCCGACACCCGAGGCAGAGAGTGATAATGTGATACAGATACTTAAGCCGGCATGTGAAGAGTGTCCGATATCGGCATATACGGTAACGGATAATTGTCGTCTTTGTGTAGGAAAGCCTTGTCAGAGCTCATGTAATTTCGGAGCAATTTCCATAGGACATCATCGTTCACATATAGATGCCTCAAAGTGCAAGGAATGTGGAAAATGTGCTGCAGCCTGTCCTTATTCGGCTATAGCACACCTTGAAAGACCTTGTAAAAAGGCGTGCCCTACCGGTGCGATTACATATGATGAAAACGGACTTTGCAAGATTGATGAGAAAAAATGTGTCCAGTGCGGTCATTGCATACATGCATGTCCTTTCGGGGCTATTTCATCAAAGTCTTATCTCGTGGATATAATAAAGGAAATAAAAGCCGGTAAAGAGGTTATAGCCATGTGTGCACCGGCTACCGAGGGACAGTTCGGAAGCGATATAAGCATGGCATCAATAAAAGCAGGGCTTATGGAAATGGGATTTGCCGATATGGTTGAGGTAGGACTTGGCGGTGATATGACTGCTGCATATGAGTCTCTTGAATGGAAAGAAGCCTTAGAGGAAGGTCGCAAAATGACTACATCATGCTGTCCTGCATTTATAAATATGATGAGAAGACAATTCCCTGATTTATTTGATAATAATATGTCAACGACAGTATCGCCTATGTGTGCAATTTCAAGATATTTAAAGCATACTCATCCCGGTTGCGTTACCGTCTTTGTCGGACCTTGTATAGCAAAGAAGGCAGAGTCACAGGATAAATCCGTTCCGGATAATGCAGATTATGTAATGACATACGGTGAGTTTAGAGCATTGCTTCGATCAAGAAATATTGAACTTAAGCCTGTAGATGAAAACTATCAGGAGGCTTCGGTTTGGGGTAAGAGATTTGCAGCATCGGGAGGTGTTGCAAATGCAGTCCTTGAGTGTATGAACGAGAGAGGAATCGATACATCGGATATCAAGCTTAAAAAATGCGCAGGCGGAGATGAATGTAAAAAGACTTTGCTTTTACTTAAAGCAGGCAAACTGGAAGAAGATTTTGTAGAAGGTATGATGTGTTCGGGAGGTTGCGTAGGCGGACCTTCAAAGCATAAAACCGAAGTAGAGACAATGCGCGCAAGAGAAGCTCTTCTTGCAAAGGCAGATAAGAGAAGTGTTCTTGAAAACTTGAAGCAATATCCTATGGATGAGTTTTCAATGTTTAGGGATGGACATTGATATTTGCTTTTTTGATAAGGTGGTTTTATGAGTACTAAGGAAAACGTTCTTAAAGCTTTGGAAGAAAAAAAGGGTAGTTTTATTTCCGGAGAGGAGCTTGCGGGAAAGCTGGGTTTATCCAGAAATTCGATTTGGAAATCCGTAAGGGACTTAAGGAAAAACGGTTATGATATTGAATCCGTTACAAATAAAGGATATAGCTTAAATATAGATAGTGATATTATCTCGATTCAGGGTATTGCCACATATTTGTCTCATAAAGAGCTTATGAAAGATATCGAGGTATATGACGAAATTGCTTCCACAAGCTTGATGGCTAAGGAAAGGGTAGTGCTAAAACAGCTTGACAGAAGAGTAATTGTGGCTAAAAAACAAACCGATGGTCAGGCTCACAGACAAAAAAGTTTTTCATCTCCTGACGGAGGTGTATATTTGAGTATAATTATTAACCCCGATAATATAAAAAATCCCAATCTGCCGATATTGGCAGCCGTTATTGTATCTGATGTTCTGGAAAATGATGTTTTTTTGGGTTCTGGGAATACAGATAACAATAATGATATCATAGGCATAGAATGGATAAACAGTATATATAAAGGAAATGAAAAAATCAGCGGGATTTTAACCGAGAGTATTTCGGATATGGAAACAGGAGAGATAAGTTCATATATACTTGGAATAGGAATAAATTATAAGCTTTCAAACAAAAACAAAACGATAGCTAAAATAATTGAAAAGATTTTTTATGTTAATGAATATTACAGCGATGACATAATAATCGATAAATATCAAAAGAGACTTATGCATATTAATAAAAGAGTGAAATTTACACTTTACGGAGAGAAAAAAGATGAGTTTTATGCAGTGATACTCGGAATGGATAATAGCGGAAAGCTTATTGTGAAAAAAGATGACGGAACAAAACTATATCTGGATAAAGGATTTTTGGCTGTATGAAAAAAAGATTAACTTCCTATCGGTTAACAATTATTATCATGGCATCTCTAGGTGTTTTTCTTAATTTGCTGGCATGTATAAGAGCTTTTTGCGATTTTTATGCCGACAATATATATGGCTTTATTTGTGATTTTTTAGGGAAAATAATGGATGTTTTTCCGTTTGCTGTCGGAGAGATACTCATGTATCTTTTTTCATTGGCTTTATTTATGTCGATTGTATTTTCATCCCTGTATATTTTTTTACGTAAAAAAACAATATATAAGAAATTTTATGTGTGCTATATGAAAAGCATACTAATGATTTTTGTTTCGGTATTCTTACTTTATACACTTAATTGGATTATTCCGTTTCGAAGCAGTATATTAAGTGACAAAAATCTTGGAAGAAATGCATATACAAGAGCATATACGGTAGATGAAATCGAAACTTTAAGAAATTATATGGTAGAAAATGTAAATGAAGCATCAAAGCAGGTTGAGCGTGATGAAGACGGACATATAATCTATATGGATTATGAATTGGTTCGAAATGAAATAGCAAAATCCATGAAGGAGCTTTCCGAAGATTATCCGAGGCTTAAAGGCTATTATCCGGATATGAAAACAGCTCTTTGTTCTACAGCTCTTGAGTGGATGGGTATAGCGGGATATAATTATCCGTATACGATGGAGGCAACTTATAACAAATATATTACTAAACTCGGTTATCCTGCGATATATGCACATGAAATAAGCCATCATCACGGATATTATCAGGAGGATGAGGCAAATTTTTTAAGCTATCTGGGTTGTATAAATTCCGACAATAAATATATTCAATATTCCGGGTATATTGATGCGTTTTATTATCTCGATGAAGCATATTTTGATACGTTGCTTAATGTTTTCGGGAAAGAAGAAGCTATGGAAATATATAAGCAACAAACGAAGCTGAAAAAACAGGTATATACCGATTTGGTTGAGGCATCAAAGGAAGCCGAAGACAGATATAATAAGGACGACCATCCTATGGAAAAGCTTTCCGAAACAGTTGAAAAAACTTCTGAAAAGGGCTGGGAAATGCATGAAAAAATGCTTTCGGAAAACTATTATGATGATGTTGTGGGGCTTTTACTTTATTATTATGACGGAAAGCTTTATTGACATATAAATAGATATAAAATAAAATGTATTTGTTTTGTTTGAAATAAATAATATAAACTAAAGGGTAAATCAGATAAGGAAAAAGTGATATGGAAAGTGGAAGAAGCGAAGTTATTATTAATAAACTTATTGATATGATAGAAAACGGTCAGGGCGTACCTCTTGCGGCCGGAAAGGTTATGGTAAATAAAGACGAAACCGCTCTTATGCTAAGAGAATTAAAGAGTATTGTGGAGGGTGAATTAAAGGTATACAGAGAGGTTAATGACAGAAAGGGTAAGATCATTAACGATGCCAAGAAAGAGGCGGAAGAGATAGTTTATGAGGCTGAAAAAAGTGCCAGCCGGATCAGAGTTACAAAACATGTATCTTCTGTCGGAACAGGATTTAGGGCGTCGGATCTGGATTCGGATGAAAAAGCCGCTTTAAGAACGGCAAGCGATATATATGCGGCGTCATTAATATATACGGATGAGATGCTTACGGAGGTTAATGATGTTATCGCACAGGCATATGATATAATAAACAACCAATATGGAAGAATGGTCGAAACACTTGAAGAGAAGGCTAAGCTTGTTTCCGATAATAAAGCAGAGCTTATGGCAAGTCTCAAAGAACTCAGCAAAGAAGAAAGATATACTCAGATTCTTGATTTAAGCCAGCTTTTGTCACTCGAATTATACAGAGAAAGAGAAAAAGCAAGAGAGCTTGAAAAAAACGGAAGCTATCAGATGGAAATGCAGCTTGAAATCGGAGAGGATGTAACACAGGAAGAAACGAAGGAAGATAAACAGGAAGAGACACATGAAAAGATGCGGCAGGAAACCCGGGAAGAAAAAAATGCCGGATCATTTGTTAATAAGCTTAAAGCAATGGCTGACAGAAAAGAGGAGCATCCTGAACCTGAAACAGACATAGAGGAAATAAAATAATTATATTAAAATAAGCAAATATTATTTATGATTTAGGAGACATTATGATTAAGGATAAGTATAATAAAAAAACAGTTTTTTCGTGTGAGGTTTTTCCGCCTAAAAGAAATGATGATATATATGATATTTTTAAAACTCTTGATGAGATTAAATTATTAAATCCGGATTTTATCAGTGTTACATATGGAGCCGGAGGAAGCAACAGTAAAAAAACAGCTACAATTGCAGCATATATTCAAAATATTTGTGAGGTTGAGGCTCTGGCCCATATGACCGCCGTGGGACTGGATGAGAATTCACTTACCGAATTGCTTGATGAATTAAATAAAAAGCAGGTTCATAATGTACTTGCATTAAGAGGTGATAAGCCTCGTGCCATGACAGATGAAGAATTTAATAGCAGATATTATAAACATGCTTCGGATCTGATCAGGGTTATAAAGGAAAAAAGTGATATGTTTATCGCTGCTGCATGCTATCCTGAGGTTCATCCGGAATCCGGGTCACGAGAAGAGGATATAAACTATTTGAAGCTTAAAGCAGACCTTGGTGTTGATTGCTTTATTACACAGATGTTTTTTGATAATGATATCTTATACAGATTTATTGAGGATATAAGAAAAGCAGGAATAAATGTACCTGTTCATGCGGGAATAATGCCTATAACAAAGGTTAATCAGCTTGGTACAAGTGTTTCTCTTTCCGGTTCATCAGTACCTAAGGAACTTTCGAATCTTATCGCTAAATATGCCGAGGACCCTGAAGGTATGAAAAAGGCAGGTACGGAGTATGCAATAAATCAGGTATCCGACCTTATCAAACACGGAGTGGAAGGAATCCACATCTATTCCATGAACAAAGCGGATATAACAACCGAAATCTACAACGCAGCTTTCTAATCCCTGTTCCTCACCCCATGGCTGATATAAAGAATTCAACCGGCAGGATTAAATTTTTATAATAACGACGTAAATAAAACACAGTGGGTATCTATAACGTGTCATCAATTAGCTAAATCAGAGCACTCAATTCTTGATATTTGCATGAAATTGATAAACTCGCTTTCGCTCAAACATATCAATTTCAAAGCAAATTTCTGCGAATTATCGTTTCTGATTTAACGCTAATCGGACAATGTTATATTTACCCACTGTGTTTTTCTTTACGTCATATTTTAAGTTACAAACCTGCCGGTTAAACTCTTTATATCAGCAGCTTGAATCAGCACAAATTGTGCTGTTTCAAGCTATCGGTATTTGGCCGGGTCATATAGAATGGGAATAATATAGGCAGATGGTTAGCAAATACGTGTGCATTTTTTTCGTTAAATCAGCAATGAGAATTTTGAAAGATTCGCTCAGAAACCGAACTGTTTGAGCGATAGCGAGTTTTCGGTTTCGTGCGAATATAAAAAATTCAAATGCACTGATTTAGAAAAAAATGTTTGTATTGCTAACCATCTGCCTATATTGTCCCATATATGATCCGGTCAAATATCGATTATCATGTGAGGAACAGAAGGTTTACAGGCGGTCGGCTATTTCGTAGATGAGCTGCTCGGTTTTTTCCCAGCCGAGGCAGGCGTCAGTGATGGATTTGCCGTATACGCCGCCATCAACACTTTGGTTTCCGTCTTCGATATAGCTTTCAACCATGAAGCCTTTTACAAGTCTTTTGATATCGCTGTTATAGTTGCAATTGCTTATTACTTCATTGATGATACGCTTTTGCTGGAATGGATCCTTTCCGGAATTTGCGTGATTTGCATCTATAATAACGGCAGGATTTTTTAATTCTTTTTTCTCATAAACTTCGCAAAGGCGAACAAGATCTTCGTAGTGATAGTTTGGCATAGGTTGTCCGTGCTTATTGTTATAGCCTCTAAGTATTGCATGAGCATAGGCATTGCCTTGTGAATGAGTTTCCCAACCTCTGTATATGAAGGTATGTCCGTTTTGTGCGGCGGTAATAGAATTCATCATAACCGAAATGTCACCGCTTGAAGGATTTTTCATTCCTACGGGAACCGGAAGACCGCTTGCTGTAAGTCTGTGTTGCTGATCCTCGACCGAACGTGCTCCGACTGCTATATAACCGAGAACATCGTTTAAGTATTCGGCGTTTTCGGGATAAAGCATCTCATCGGCACAGGAAAAACCTGTTTCGGAAATGACTCTCATGTGAAGCTCTCTAATGGCAACGATGCCCTTGAACATATCAGGTTTTTCGTTTGGATCCGGTTGATGGAGCATGCCCTTGTAGCCTTCACCTGTTGTTCTAGGCTTATTGGTATATACTCTTGGTATAATAAATATTTTATCTTTAACTTTTTCCTGTACGGGAACAAGTCTTGAAACATAGTCAACAACGCTATCTTCTTTATCTGCGGAACAAGGACCTATAATCAAAAGAATCTTATCGGATTTTCCGGATAGAATGTTTTTAATCTCAATATCTCTTTCCTCAACAATTTTTCCGAGAGCTCCGGTTAATGGGTACATTTCTTTTAATTCGGCAGGTAATGCCAGCTTTCTTTCAAATATCATATTCATTTTATATTTCCTCCTTGAATTGGTTGTGAATTAATTCATAATCGTCTTTAAGTCGAATTTAATTTCCGGTTAATTAAACTTGCCTGCAATCTTAACGAGGTTACAAACCTCCGAAAGCTTTTGCAGCATGTGTTTTCCTTCAGCGGTGTCTATGTTACCGTTGGCTTCCACATAAAAGTAATATTCCCAGGCTTTTTGATGAGAAGGACGACTTCTTAAAACCTTCATGTTAAAACCAAATTCGCTGATTACGGCTATTGCTTTTGCAAGGGCACCGGGTTCGTCATTGACTGTAAACATAAGAATAAAATTGTCACGGCCGGCTGCATTGTCTGAATCGGAATATTCTTTGCGAAGAATTGCAAATCTTGTTGTATTATCATGCATGGCATTTATATTATGTTCGAGTATTTCCAGTCCGTATAAATCAGCCGTTTCCTTGCTTGCGATGGCAGCGGAATGTATGTCGTTTAATTCAGATACCTCCTTAGCCGCAAGAGCTGTATTTTGAGCAAGTACTTCCTCAAAGCCGTGTTCTCTGATGTAGCCCTCACATTGGGCGAGAGCGTGAGAGTGGCTTATTACTTTTTTTATATCATTGATTTTTGCTCCCTTTATGCCAAGAAGGTTTTGCGATATTTTGCAGGAAATAATTCCGTCTATAACCAGGCCGCCGTTAAGTATAAGGTCTATAACCTGTCCGACTTCTCCGGCGTAGCTGTTTTCAATCGGAAGCACAGCACTTTCACATTTTCCGTTTACCACAGCATTGTAGGCTTCTTCAAAGCCGGCACACGCGATATGTTCGTTATCCGGAAAGGCCTTCCTTGCGGCAATATGTGCAAAGGCTCCTTTTACTCCGCTGTATGCGGTTTTGTTTTGATTAAGATTTGTTGTTTTATTCATAGGTCATACCTCCGATTATAAATTTATAAAAAAAACCACCGCTGCTTTCTTGTTTTAATTCATCAAAAGCAGCGGTGGAATTTATATTATATATATCAAAGCATTTAGCTTGTTATCTATAACTTAAAATCCATCGCATTAATAAAGAAAAAGAAAAAGTTTTTATTTGAACTTTGTTTAATCATTGTTTTTTCCTCTTTTTGCAAAAATCATTTTTTATGTGTCGAATTATAAAACAGTAAAAAAAATTTGTCAACAGCTTTTTTTATGCCCTATTAAAAAAAGGGGGCATAAAGCCCCCACGCCTTTACTGGTAGCTTCTTTCGTTTCCGATTAAACCATAAAAACTTATAAGATATAAACCGCTTAAACCTACAAGACCGTATACGATTCTTGTAAATGCAGTAGCATCACCGAAAATGGCGGATACAAGGTTCCAATCGGCAAAGCCTATAAGTCCCCAGTTGATGGCGCCTATAACAACAATTGTTAAGCATAAAATATTTAAGAATTTCATAAGATTTCTCCTTTACAATTTATAGGCATATCCTTATATTTCCCAAATTATAAGAAATTATTTATTATTTTTCTTTATTTTTTAATTAAAAGTTGTTATAATGTTTTGTGTTGTTTTTCTAGTAGTTTATATACAGATACCGGAGGAAATAAAGATGGGTGGATTTTTTGGAGTAGTTGGAAAAGAAGATTGCGTTTTTGATTTGTTCTTCGGAACGGATTATCATTCTCATTTGGGAACAAGACGCGCAGGAATGGCTGTATATGGAGAAAATGGATTTAAGAAATCAATTCATAAAATAGAAAATTCCCCATTTAGAACCAAGTTTGACAGTGAAGCATCCAGCATGCACGGCAATATGGGAATAGGTTGTATTTCGGATTATGAGGCTCAGCCGATTCTTATGCGTTCACATCACGGCTCTTTTGCAATAACGACAATCGGAAAAATTAACAATGCAAAAGAAATTACGGATGAAATTTTAAAAGGAAATACTCATTTCTTCGAGATGAGTAACGGAGAAATAAATGCAACTGAGCTTGTTGCGGCAATTATCAATCAAAAGGAAAACTTTATAGATGGAATAAGATATGCACAGGAGATAATTGAGGGTTCAATGTCCATGATGATTCTTACTCCGAAGGGAATTTATCTTGCAAGAGATAAGTTCGGAAGAACTCCTATAGTGGTTGGTAAAAAGGATGCTGCACATTGTGCTGCCTTTGAAGATTTCTCATTTTTTAATCTGGGATATACGACTGAGAGAGAACTCGGACCGGGTGAGGTTGCCATTATGACAGCGGATAGTTTAAAGACACTTGTCGCTCCCGGAAATAAGATGAAAATTTGTACGTTTTTATGGATATATTATGGTTATCCTTCATCTTCATATGAGGGCGTAAGTGTTGAAAAAATGAGATATAATTGCGGCAAGGCTCTTGCCAAGAGAGATACCGTCAAGCCTGATATAGTTGCCGGTGTTCCTGATTCGGGTACTGCTCATGCGATAGGATATGCAAATGAATCAGGAGTACCTTTCTCAAGACCATTTATAAAATATACACCTACCTGGCCAAGATCATTTATGCCTACCATTCAGAGTAAGAGAAATTTAATCGCAAAGATGAAGCTCATACCTGTTAAGGAACTTATAAAGGATAAAAGTCTTCTTCTTATAGATGATTCTATAGTAAGAGGAACACAGATGAGGGAGACAACCGAATATCTTTTTGAAAACGGTGCAAAAGAGGTTCATATTAGACCTGCATGTCCGCCGCTTGTTTTCGGATGTAAGTATCTTAACTTCTCCAGAACGAATTCCGAAATGGAGCTTATCACAAGAGATGTAATAGCAGAACTCGAGGGCGGTGATGTTTCCGATGAAGTATTAAAAGAGTATGCTGATTATAATTCGCCGAAATATGATCAGATGGTTGAAAAGATTAGAGAGAGACTTAAGTTTACAACGCTTAGATTTCATCGTTTGGATGACATGATTGAATCAGTCGGTATAGACCCTGAGAAGTTATGTACATATTGCTGGAATGGTGAAGAATAAAATAAAAACGGCCTGTATGAAAATACAGGTCGTTTTTATTTGTGTCAACGGTATATCAATTATTATGTTTTTTAATAAATAGGATAATTATATTAACTGTTTAGTGTAAAATAATTCTCTGTTATATGAATGTATCTGTATTTATAATGCCATTATAGCATTTATAAATAAATCAGGGGAGTTCATATAATGGATATTAAGGAAAATGATACAGGTGCAAGCCGTTTGAAAAGGTTGCGTTTAAGTCAAAATATGACGCAGGAACAAATGGCTGAAGAAATTGGTATCTCGGAATCTTTATATAAAGGAAATGAATCGGGAAGGCTTCCTATTTCGAAAAAGACAGCACAGTTAATAGAAAACAGATTCGGAATCAGTGCTGACTATATGTTTTTCGGTACGTTGAGAAGTTCTGATGATATATGGACACAAATTCAAGAATGCGAAGAATCCGAAAAAATGAAAATTATGTTAAAGCTTTTAAATTATTTTGCATTGCAGGGAGTTTTGGATTTTGATGATGATATGATTGATAAAATTATATCTGCAATGAATTTGAAAAATAATAAATAAAACTAATAAATATAAATATAAAAGCAGCTTCGAATATGAGGATTAAATACTCAATTGGTCGAAAGCTGCTTTTTATTTGCTTTATATTAAAAATTATTCATGCTTAAGCTTACCTAAAAACTCCTGCATTCTGGAGTGATCCGAATTAAAGACTTCTTCGGGAGTTCCTTCGACTGCTATAACTCCTTTATCCATAAAAATCACTCTGTCTGATATTTTTTTTGCAAATGACATTTCGTGTGTAACGATAACCATAGTCATTTTTTCTTCTGCAAGAGCCTTTATGACTTTTAAAACCTCACCGGTAAGTTCGGGGTCAAGTGCTGAAGTAGGTTCGTCAAAGAAAAGAACCTTAGGCTTTAATGCAAGTGCCCGGGCGATGGCAACTCTTTGCTGCTGACCGCCTGAAAGCTGTGAAGGGTAGTAGTCTTCCTTGTCTGAGAGCCCCATTTTCTCAAGTAATGCTTTTGCTTCAGCTATAACCTCGGTCTTGTTCCTTTTTTGAACATGTACCGGCGCATCTATAAGATTATGCAAAACCGTCTTGTGAGGAAAAAGATTAAAGTTCTGAAAAACAAGTCCGAAATTTTTCTTAATCTCGCGAAGTGCCTGAGGCTTTGCATAGTGAACGGAACCGTTTTCTGCGGAAGCCGCTTCCTTGTCCATATATTTTATGGAACCGTTATCCATGGTTTCAAGCATTGTTGCAATTCTTAAAAGTGTAGACTTGCCCGAACCGGACGGCCCTATAATCGATAATACTTCTCCCTCATGTACCTTTAAGGATATATCCTTTAATACCTGCAGGTCACCAAAGGATTTTTTGATGTTATTCATTTCAAGATAAATTGTTGTTTCCGACATCTTTATTCTCCTTTAGTAATAGTTCAAGCGCTTTTCGAGTCTGCGCATTACAAATGATACAAGCAGATTGAATATGTAATAAAAAGCTGCAGCTATAGCAAACGGCATAAGCGTTGTTTGTGTAGAAGCAATCTGCTTTGTTATTGAAAACATTTCTATGTAAGAAATCGAAAATGCAAGCGAAGTATCCTTTACAAGAGTAATTACCTCGTTTGTTACGGCCGGTAATATAATGCGGATAACCTGAGGAAGTATTATTTTAAAGAAAGTCTGTACCTTGGTATATCCGAGTATATGAGCTGCCTCGTATTGACCGACGGGTATGGCACTTATGCCGGAACGGTAAATTTCTGCAAAATATGCAGCATAATTGATTGAAAAACCTACGATTATTGCCGGAAATCTCCAGTTGCCTATCGGAAGCTGAAATAAAAAGTATGGACCGTAAAAGACAACCATCAATTGCAACATAAGAGGTGTTCCTCTTAATATGGATATGAAGAATGCCGTAATACCGCTGATGATTTTGTTTTTTGACATTCTTCCGAAGGCAACTATCCATCCTAGCGGAAGTGAAAAAACAAGTGTAAAGAAAAAAATCAGTATGGTATGAAGCATTCCACTTGATATTTGCTCAAGCATATTAAAAAAACTCATTGGTAAACTCCTGGATCAAAAAAATATATTTATTATGGTTCAAGACACGTCATTTCTGATAATCCGTATTTTTCAGCAAGTTCATCAAATTTGCCGTTTTGCTTTAATTCTTTTAACGCTTTATTAACGTCGTCACGCATCTTTGTATTTCCGAGCTTAAATCCAACGCCGTACTGCTCGGCATTTAAATGCTCATCAAGAATGATGAATTCATCGCCACGACCGCTTATTTGGTATTGAGCAACACCTATATCCATTGCAATTGCGTCGACCGAACCTGCCTGAAGCTCAACAAATGCTGTATTATAATCAGCAAATTCCTGAAGCTTTCCGAAAGAGTCTCCGAGCTCTTTCTGACCTTCCTCGTCGGTAAGAACATCAAGAGCAGCAGAAGCTGCCTGAACACCTACGGTTTTTCCTGCAAGATCGGACAATCCCTTAATACCCGAATCGGCTTTTACAACCACAACCTGACTGTTATCAACATAAGGAACCGACCATTCGTACTTATCTTCACGGCCGTTAATGGTAAATCCGTTCCATATACAATCAATTGAACCTGAATTTAATTCATTATCCTTATTTGCCCAGTCGATAGGCTGTTTCTTTAATGTCCAGCCATTGATTTTACATACTTCTTCGGCAAGTTCCAAATCAAAACCGGTATATTCACCGTTTTCGTCCATATATCCGTATGGAGGATACTCGGCATCAAAGCCTACCGTAAAGGTTTTGTTATCTTTTTTTCCACAGCCGGTTAACAATGCGGCTGTCGTACTTATCGTTAATAAAGCACATAAAATTTTTTTTCTTAATTTCATTTTTTTTCTCCCTTTTATTAAATAAATATGATATAATACGTCCGTATAATAACATAAGAGCGGTCTTTTGTAAATTATATTAAAAATTTAATAAAAAAAGGAGGTTCCTATTTATGCGTAAGGCGGAGATATCTGATTGTGAATTGGTAGCAATGAAATGTGTGTGGGATGCAGGTGAACCTGTAACATGTGCATATGTAATTGAAAAACTAAGGGATGATTACGGACGCAATTATGCAGAGACCACAGTTTATACGTTTCTTAAGAATCTTAAAGCAAAAGGTTTTATAGAATCATTTAAGAATGGTATAACTTACTACAAACCGAAGAGAGAGCTGGTTGAATTCAGAGGTTCCTATCTTAACAAGATGGTTGATTTTTGGTTTGACGGTTCTGTTTCCAATTTCTTATCTGCATTACTAGATGTAAAATCTTTGGATGAAAAAGAAATAAAAGATGTAAAGAAAGTAATTAAAAACATAAATCAATAATAAAAAAACAAACGGGTAATAATTATTTATTTACCTGTTTGTTTTTTTTTACAGTAATGATATAATGTATGTATCGTATTTTTGTTAAAGAGGCATAGCATCATGAAAAGAATAATCAATACATTTAAATACGGTTCGATATCGGTTAAGCTGACTTTGCTTGCAACGATTATTTGCGGTCTTGCTACGGTAGGATTTTTAATCAGTGCAATAATATTTGGTCAGCTTATTTGGTTTTTTGCAATGGTATTCGCAGGATTTATAACTGTTTCGCTGGCTCAGACCTTTGCTATAAAAGGCGGAATAAGCGATGAAGAAGAAAAAGTTCAGACCGTGAATGAGTTTGAAGCAGATAAATCTGCTTCGGATGAAGGAAATATTAATTTCCCGGATGATTCTAAGGATATTTATTCCGGATTTAAAATTGAATATGACGATATGGACGAAGATGAGTACGATGATGAAATATCGGATGAGGAAGACGGCGAAAATACGGGAAAGAGAAAGAAGAAAAAAACAAAGAAAAATAAAATAAAAAAAGATAGAAAATCGAAGAAAAAGTCAGGCAAAGATCTTAGTGATTCAGATGAATCGGATGATTTGGATGAATCCGATGAAAAGCTTGACAGGATGAAAAGAAAAAAAACCGGGAAGACCTCGAAAGAAAAAAAGAAAAAAACGTCCAAGAAAAAAGCACTTGTAAGTAAAAAGACAACAAAAAAGAAAATTAAAAAGGTCGCAAAGCACGGTAGTATTCCTAAAGTTGCTTCTGTTTCGAAGGTTGATATAGATTACAAGGCTATGCTTAAAAAGGATATTAAAGAGAGTAAAAAAGCATTGGCAAAAAAAGATGAGATTTCAGAAGCAGATGCCGATGCTCAAAACCTGTCGGATACGGATAAGGATTCAGAGGCAAATGAAAAACGAACCAAAGCAGTTGTACCGGAACCGTTAACGGCAGAAACCGTTAAACAGTATAATTTAAAGAAAATAAAGAAGACATTACACAAATATAAAGTAAAAAGAGATCATAAGCTTGCGATAATAGACAGATGCGAAACTTTTAATATAAGTCAGACACCTGCATATATCTGGGTGGACGGAAATGAGTTTCATATGCTTTTGATAGAGCAGGAGCCGAGACATTTGGTGCTTTCGACATTTAAAGTGGGAAGAATCAAATATCTTAAAAAGCAGCCTGTAGATATTAAGACGGATTATGAGGCATTCAATACAAAGAGTCTTGTTACGGATTTATTCAGGCCTTATTTGCCTGATTATAACCAAAGCAATGTCGACAGTGATCTTAATTATTATAAAAATCTGTATGGTATAGGTCCGGGTATATATTTCACAAATAATTCGGCTAAGCAGCTTATTAATTTCTTTGGCTTCGGAATGGATGTGGATGATAAAGTAACCGAATCAAAGAGAGTAAATCTTTATTTTAAGGATGCTTACAAGGCAAATATCATGGTTCGTGACAATGTCCTCGATGCAAACGGATATGCTGACAGAATATCATCAATACTTGAAGAAATGGCGGCTTCAAACTTAAGCTATAATGAATTTAAAGAGACTCTTAATCTTATGATAAAAAACAAATTCATTACAAAAGAATTCGGAATGTATTATATGGATGTAAGGGATAAAAAACATAGTTAATACAAATACTATTCAAAATATATTGAATAGGAAAAGGTATTGATTATGAAAATTGCATTTTATTATAAAAAACCGGAAGAAAAAACGTGGTTTAATATAGCAGCCGCAGATGAAGGCTTTGAGGTTTATTATATAAAAAAGGATTTTAATCCGGAAACGGTTCGTCTTGCTGAATCCTTTGATGCTGTTTGTATAAGTGAGACGGATCAAATTGATAATGAATTGATAAGCTGTATAAAAAAAATGAGTATTTATGCAGTATTGCTAAGAAGTGATGAAATAAATTACAAAGAAAATATCAATTATTTATTGTTAAAAAGCAATGGAATCATTGTAATAAGAGTTCCGGCAAATCCGACGGAAAAGCTGATTAGTCAAAGATGGGTTTCGTATTTGCCTTAATACGCTTTGATTATTCTTAATTTACTTGCCTTTTATCCGAAAATATAGTATTTTAGATAAGTATTATTTTTGAATAAAGACACAATTTGAATTGTAAATATTTTAAATAATGAAAGGTAAATGATATGGATGTTTCAGTAGAAATGCTCGGAAAACGTGCCTTTAGTGAGGCGATTATGAGAGAACGCCTTCCGAAGGCAGTATTTAAACAGTTAAAAAAGACTCTGGATTATGGTGCACCGCTTGATACGGATATTGCGGATTCTGTTGCCATAGCCATGAGAGAGTGGGCAAAGGAGCTCGGAGCTACACATTATACACATTGGTTCCAGCCACTTACCAATCTTACGGCGGAAAAGCATGACTCATTTATGGATCCGGTTGGAGACGGTACATTTATAACTGAGTTTACCGGTAAGGAATTAATTAAGGCAGAACCGGATGGTTCATCATTTCCTACGGGTGGTGTCAGAAACACTTGCTCTGCAAGAGGATATACCGTATGGGATTGTACCTCACCTGCATTTGTAAAGGATATTCCAAATGGTTGTAAGGTGCTTTGTATACCGACAATATTCATATCATATACGGGAGAATCTCTTGATTTCAAGACACCTTTACTTCGTTCTATGGAGGCAGTCAGCAATCAGGCAAAGAGAATTCTTACATTATTCGGAAAAGAAGATATAGACAGAATAAACGCATCTGTTGGTGCAGAACAGGAGTATTTCCTTATTGATAAGGCAAAATATGAAAAGAGACTTGATCTTAAGCTTACCGGACGTACACTTTACGGAGCACCGGGTCCTAAGGGACAGGAGATGGAGGATCAATACTTCAGCGTTGTTAAGGATAAGGTTTCATATTTTATGAATGAGCTTAATCAGGATCTTTGGGCTTACGGAATACCTGCCAAGACTCAGCACAATGAGGCCGCTCCGGCACAGCACGAGATTGCGCCTATATATGAAACTACAAATATCGCATGTGATCAGAATCAGCTCCTTATGGATACCCTTAAAAGAGTAGCGGCAAGAACCGGCTTTGCATGTCTTTTACATGAGAAACCGTTCAGAGGCGTAAACGGTTCGGGTAAGCATAATAACTGGTCTCTTTCAACTTCAGACGGAGAGAATCTTGTATCACCGGGAAAGAATCCTGAGAAGAATTTGCAGTTCCAGCTTTTCCTTGCAGCTATACTTGCTGCGGTACATAACAATGCAGAGCTTCTCAGACTTTCTGCAGCATCACCGGGAAATGACCACAGACTTGGCGGAGATGAAGCACCTCCTGCGATCATCTCGGTATACCTTGGCGATCAGCTGGATGATATAGTAAATCAGATTATAGAAAACGGAGAGGTTACCCGTGCAATCAAGGGTCACGTATACGAACCACATTGTTCTGCAATTCCTCCGTTTAAGATGGATGCAACCGATAGAAACAGAACATCACCTTTTGCATTTACCGGTAACAGATTTGAGTTCAGAATGGTCGGTTCATCACAATCCATAGGTCTTCCTATGACTACATTAAATACCATAGTTGCAAATACGCTTTGCGATATGGCTGATGAGCTTGAAAAGGCAGAGGATTTTGAGACGGCTGCAAAGAAGATGGTTGCCGATATGATAAGAGAACATAAGGATATAATATTTAACGGTAACGGATATTCACAGGAATGGGTTGAGGAAGCAGCAAAAAGAGGCCTTCCAAACATTCCGACTACAGTTGATGCTATTCCTTATCTTACAAGTGAGAAGTCAATTAAGGCCTTCGGAAGATTTGGAATCATGAATGAGAGTGAATTAAGATTAAGAGAAAATGTTTTGTTTGACAGCTATGCAAAGACTATTAATCTTGAAGCACTTACCATGATAGAGATGGCTAACAAGCAGATTATACCTGCTGTTATGGATTATGAAGCAAGGGCAGCGGCAGGCATTAGAGACCTTAAGGGAATCGGCGTTTCCGCAAGTGCACAGATTGCGCTTGTAAATGAGCTTGATGAAAGACTTACCAGGTTCAGAGTTGCCATTGTCGAGCTTAAGAGACGTGTGGATGATGCGGTAAATCACAATTCCACACCTCAGGAATGGGCTACATATTACAGAGATTACGTAGCTGCGTATATGGATGAGGCAAGAGAACCTGCGGACGAGCTTGAAAAGCTTGTAGGTGAGAAGGATTGGCCGCTTCCTACATATGAAGAATTCCTTTTTGAACAGTAATCAATATATTATTCAGAATAATTAATCAAAATAAATCTTATTATAAGATATTAATTAAAAATTTAAATTTCAAGCCGATATAAAGAGTCTGATTATATCGGCTTGTAGTTACTTGAAAGTATATAAGATGGTTGGGAAGATTTAGAGTAAGTTGAAGACTTACGGTAAATGATTGCTAAGTATATGAAAAAAGGAGGATTATTAATTGGCAGATATAATTATTTTAATCGGATTTATGGGAAGCGGAAAATCCTCCGTCGGAAAAGTGCTTGCCGGAAAGCTTGGATATAAGCTTATTGATTCTGATAAGTATATTGAACAGCAGGAAGGTAAAAGTATAAATGATATATTTAAAGAATGCGGTGAAGCAGGATTTAGAAATATGGAAACCGCATTTTTAAAGAATCTTTCAACTGCAAATGAAGATATTATCCTTTCTACGGGCGGAGGGATGCCTTGTCATAACAATAATGCAGCCTTGTTAAAAGAAATCGGTTTTTCGGTTTATCTTTCGGCATCTCCTTCGGTAATATATGAAAGAGTAAAGCACGATACAGGCAGACCTCTTTTAATGGTTGATGACAAGCTCGGAAAGATAACTTCTCTTTTATCGGAAAGAGAAAAGTATTATAATGAATCTGCCGATAAGGTCATAGAAACGGATGAATTAAGTGTTGATGAGATTGCAGATGAGATTATAAGGTTGCTTAAAGGAGAAGCAAATTGAAAAAATTATATATAGCTGAAAAACCCAGTGTTGCAAGGGAATTTGCTAAAGCTTTAGGGGTTAAGGGTGCTGACAGCGCAGGAGGAAAGGACGGATTTATTGAAACAACCGATTCGATAGTTACCTGGTGTGTCGGACATCTTGTAACCATGAGTTATCCGGACGCTTATGATGAAAATCTTAAGCGCTGGAGTATGTCTACAATTCCTTTTGTACCAACTGAATATAAATACGAGATAATAGGTGCGGCAAGCAGACAGTTTAATGTTGTAAAAAAGCTTCTTAACAGAGCTGATATAGGCTGTATTTACGTCTGCACCGACTCGGGGCGTGAGGGAGAGTATATATACAGACTTGTCGATATGATGGCAAATGTAAGTCCGGATACTCCGAAAAAAAGAGTCTGGATTGACTCACAGACCGAGGAGGAAATATTAAGAGGTATCAAAGAGGCAAAGGATCTTTCCGCTTATGATAATCTGAGTGACTCTGCATTTTTGCGTGCCCAGGAGGATTATCTTATGGGTATTAATTTTTCCAGAGCTCTTACTTTAAAATACAGTCAGACCGTAAAGAATTATCTTAAAGCTGATAAATGTGTCATAGCGGTTGGACGTGTCATGACCTGCGTTCTGGGTATGATTGTAAAAAGAGAAAGAGAGATAAGAGAATTTGTACCTACGCCGTTTTATCGTGTTCTTGCCGGGCTTGACGGTTTTGAAGCGGAGTGGAGAACCACGGATAAATCCGAATATTTTGAATCGCCTCTTTTGTATAAGGAAAACGGTTTTAAGAAAAAGGAAGATGCACAGGCACTTATTAATAAGCTTTCAGAACTTAAAAACGAATCTGACGGATATGATTTAAAGGTAGCAAAGGTTGAAAAAAAGACCGAAAAAAAGCAACCGCCTATGTTATATAACCTTGCAGAACTTCAAAATGATTGTTCCCGTTTATTTAAGATAAGTCCGACGGATACATTAAATATAGTTCAGGAGCTTTATGAAAAGAAGCTTGTAACTTATCCGAGAACCGATGCCAGAGTGTTATCAACAGCGGTTTCTAAGGAAATATATAAAAATATAAGCGGATTAAAAAAATATCCTGCACTTGCTGCATTTGCAGATAATATAATTACGCAGGGCGGATATAAAGGTATAGCGAAATCCAAATATGTAAACGATAAACAAATAACGGACCACTATGCAATAATACCTACGGGACAGGGCTTTGGAGCTCTTAATTCCGTTTCGGATACTGCGAGAAAAGTATATGATATAGTTGCAAGGAGATTTTTAAGTATATTTTATCCTGCTGCGGAATATGAAAAGATAGCACTTGTTCTCACAAAGGAAAACGGTGAAAAACTTGAAAGCTTTTTTGCAAATTTCAAAAGACTTGATAAGCCGGGATATCTTGTAATTGCCAATCCAAAACTTGTGGCTGCACAGATGGGTACTGATAATAAGCAGGCATCAAAGGATTCGGCTTCTAGCGAGCCGGATAACGGAAGTGAAGATAAGTCCTCGGGCGATCAGGATGAAAACAAGCTTTCTCAGGAAATGCTCAATAAGTTAAAGACGTTAAAAAAAGGTGATACACTTTCGGCTACCGGATTGTTTATAAAAGAGGGTGAAACTTCTGCACCCAAGAGATATTCTTCCGGCACGCTTATTCTTGCCATGGAAAACGCAGGTCAGCTTATTGAGGATGAAGAATTGCGAAGTCAGATAAAAGGCTCAGGTATAGGAACAAGTGCAACAAGAGACAGTATAATTACAAAACTTGTTACAAACAAATATATTCAGCTCAATAAAAAAACACAGATTGTAACACCTACATTTTTGGGCGAGATTATTTATGATGTTGTTTATTATTCTATAAACAGTCTTCTTCGCGCTGAAATGACAGCAAGCTGGGAAAAGGGATTAACGGGTGTTGCAGATGGAAGCATTTCAAAAGAAGAATATACAAAAAAAATGAACAACTTTGTAATAAATAACACGGAGCTTGTTAAAAAACTTGATAATCAATATAAGATTACTTATATTTTTGATAAGTCGAAGGTTTATTATGAAAAGCAGAGTAAACCGGCAAAGAAAAGCAAAACAGCAAAGGAGAGTTGATTATGGCAGATATTACGATTAAGGCTATGTACAGTCTTGAACACACCATGGCAAAGGAGTGGCTTGAAAAGCTTACATACCCATGGGAGGTTCTCCCTCAAATTAAGGATATTATACTTACGCTTGGTGAGAAAATCGATAAGGAATGTCCGGAAGATTACATTAAACGGGGTGATGATATCTGGATTCATAAAACCGCGACAGTTTTTGATACTGTATATATGGCAGGACCTGCAATTATAGGTGCCAACACTGAAGTGAGACAGTGCGCATTTATCCGCGGAAATGCACTTGTAGGTGAAAACTGTGTAGTCGGTAATTCAACTGAGCTTAAAAATGTCGTTATCTTTGATAATGTTCAGGTTCCTCATTATAATTATGTCGGTGATTCCGTACTTGGTTACAAATCCCATATGGGAGCAGGCTCGATTACATCAAACGTAAAGAGTGACAAAACTCTTGTGGTAGTTAAAAACTCCGAAGAGGAGATTGAAACAGGCTTAAAAAAGTTTGGTGCCATGCTTGGAGATTTCGTGGAAGTAGGCTGTAATTCAGTCCTTAATCCCGGCTCTGTTATCGGTCCTCATTCCAACGTATACCCTGTATCATGTGTTCGTGGTGTAGTCCCTGCCGATAGCATCTACAAAACCGGTGGCATCATAGTATCCAAAAACTAGATTTTACGTTTCCCGCACCTTAATCGGTGTTTGAACAGAGCATATATGGGATAATATAGCAGACGGTCAACAATACAAACATTTTTTTCTAAATCAGCGCATTCGAATTTTTAATATTCGCACGAAACCGAAAACTCGCTATCGCTCAAACAATTCGGTTTCTGAGCGAATCTTTCAAAATTCTCATTGCTGATTTAACGAAAATAATGCACACGTATTTGCTGACCGTCTGCTATATTTTCCCATTATATATGCCCAATTCAAACACCGATGCTTAAAACAGCACAATTTGTGCGGTTTTAAGCTGCTGATATGAAGAATTCAACCGGCAGTATTATAAAATTAAATATGACGTAAATAAAAACGCAGTGGGTAGCTATAACATTGTCCGATTTGCGTTAAATCAGAAGCGATAATTCGAAGATATTTGCTTTGAAATTGATATGTTTGAGCGAAAGCGAGTTTATCAATTTCATGCAAATAGCAAGAATTGAGTGTACTGATTTAGCAAATTGATGACACGTTATAGATATCCACTGTGTTATATTTTACGTCATTATAAAAAATGCCAAGCCTGCCGGTTGAATTTTTCATATCAGCCATAGTGCGGGAAACGGAAAATTTATTGTTCTTTTATGACACTTTTTCTTTTGTTCTTTTTGTTTTCGTAAAGCGCTTCATCTGCATTGTGAAGTATTTCTTCGATACTTGTGGAAGGCGAACAGGTAAATGTATAAACACCGAGGCTTATGTCTATGTAGTAAGGCTTGCCGCAAGTATCATTTAATTCCTTGGAAAGAGCAGCGATAGTGTTACGTATTATTTTCGGTCTTTCGGCATCGTCAAGAAAAGCGAAAGCCACAAACTCGTCGCCACCGATTCTTCCGATGATATCATCGTCGGAAAAACTCTTCTTAAGAATGCTTGCAATACTCTTGATTGCAAAGTCTCCGTTTTTGTGACCATAGATATCATTAACCTGCTTAAGGTTATCCATATCGGCAAAAACAATCATTGCACGCTTGCCTTCATTAAATGAAGAATTAACATGTGATTGAACGTTATCCAAAAAGCCGCGTCGGTTATTGATACCGGTAAGCTGATCTGTTATCGAAAGCTCGTTAAGAAGTCTGTTCTTTGCATTAAGCTCGGTAGCGGATATGGCAAGCTTCTTTTGTATAGCGAGCTGCTGCTTCATAAGTGAAATGAAGTTTAATGAGGTTGATAATTGCAGGGTGGTAGGATAAATGTTATCAAAATGAGTAATATCTATCTCGCCTACAAATAATCCGTATTGAATATTATTGGTAAATAAAGGAGAAATAACCATAGTTCTTCTTCTGTCGTAGGAGGTATAGTGGTTATTGAATACCTCATCCGAGGAAATAAGTCTGCTGTCACCGGACAGATAGGTTGTTTTGCCTTTGTCGTTACAAACCTGAAGGTAAAGATTCTTAGGAATCTTCCATGAGCCATCAGGAAGAAGCATAACGGGCTCATCATAAATATATATATAAGAGCTGACAAAATCCGAATCTACCAATTTATCCATCATAAGCTTAAAGCAAGCCTCTTCATCATCGCTGTATGTAAGTGTATCTCTTGTAATATACATTGATGACCAGACATTTGATTTGTGTTTTCTGACGGTATTGTAAAGACTTCCCGAAGTGTGTAATAAAAGTGCTTCAAGAATATCATTAAACAATTGAGAGAGTATTGCTGTCCGGCTCTTATCATCGTCAGTAAAAGCAATTAAGAGCTCTTTAAGCTGGCAGATGGCATGTATGGTTTTATCAACGTTAAAATAGCTGCTTATAACCGGCGAATCAATAAGCTTTACAGCTTCATGAACCAAAAGATCACTGTCAAATACAAAATCCTTTTTCACTATTATAGGATTAAGTAAAGCTGTAAATAAAGGATTTATCACTTCGATAAGTTTATCATAATAAAATGTCTTTTTGTAATCATGGAATAAATAGTTGTCAATATTTTCCAATGCAACATCAATTGAATCCGAGAAGCTGTTTTTCTTCTCAAGAAGCTTGTTTAAATTAAAGTCACCGCATCCGCAGGAAGAACGAACTATAAGCTCTGAATTAAGTATATTAACATTTGTTTTTCCTGAATTGATAAGATTTACGGCTTCAAATACCGATTGATAACCCATAGTTATGACACTGTTATGAACAGTTGTAAGCGGTGGATCCAAAACTATTGAAACAGGAGAGTCATCATAGCCTGTTACAAGTATATCCTTGCCGATTTCAAGACCATGCTCCTTGATGGCGGTATATCCGCCGATAGCCATTTGGTCATTTGCAAATACGATTGCTTCAAGATCAGGATTTCTATTAAGTAAATCATCTACGATATCTTCTGTAAATTCCGAAAAATTACCGTAAACAATACGATTTTCGTCAATTTTAATATTATTTTCCTTAAGAACGTCCTTATAAGTATTAAGTCTTTCTCTTGCATCGGCATTCTCTTTTCTTCCGCTTACAAAGCCTATCCTGGTTTTGCCGTGCTCCTTGATAAGATGCTCGACTGCCTGACGCATACCTGTTTTACTTTCAGTATAAAGGTAAGGATAACCGGGTACTTCGATTTCTATTGTGAGGATAGGTATATCGAATTTACTTAAGAATGCAATCATATCATTTTCTGACAGAAAGCTTCCTATAGAACCGATTGATACAATAAGCGCATCAAGAGTATGCTTTGATGCATAGTAAAATATGGAATTGTATTGATAATCGAAACGTGCATTTTTGGGATCGTTATAAGAAGCGTTCATATACATGCCCGGGAACACGACAAGATTAACGTCCAGTTCCTTTGCTGCACAATCAACGCCTTTACATACCTCATATGCATAATCATTATCAAGATGACATGTGAAAAAACCGATATTAAGTCTTTTATTGTTTTTTTCCATAAATATCTCCTATAGTAAGATAGTAAAAATGTAGTAAAACTGTATATAAACGTTCAATACTAATTTATCATATTTTGCTTTTTTTTTCAATAAAAAATATGGTGCTTAAATGCTTTACAAACTGTTCTATATCTAATATAATAAATGCGATAAAAATCTTAGTATCAGTATATTTTATTCAGGAGGATTTACATATGGATTACAAAAAAGCAGGCGTTGACATTGAAGCCGGATATAAGTCGGTAGAACTTATGAAGGAGCACATTAAAAAGACCATGAGATCAGAGGTCTTAGGTGAAATAGGCGGCTTTGCCGGTGCTTTTGACTTGAGCAATATTAAAAATATGGAGGAGCCGGTTCTTCTTTCGGGAACAGATGGATGCGGAACCAAGGTTAAGCTGGCATTTCTTATGGATAAGCATGATACCATAGGTATAGATGCTGTTGCAATGTGCGTAAATGATATAGCTTGCTCGGGAGGAGAACCATTATTTTTCCTGGACTATATCGCATGTGGTAAAAACTATCCTGAAAAGATAGCTGCAATAGTAAGCGGAGTTGCAGAAGGTTGTCATCAATCAGGTGCGGCTCTTGTCGGTGGAGAAACGGCTGAGCATCCGGGACTTATGCCTGAGGATGAGTATGACCTTGCAGGTTTTGCCGTAGGTGTCGTTGATAAAAAGGATTTAATAACAGGCAAGGATATTAAGCCCGGAGATACACTTATAGGTATAGCTTCAAGCGGCGTTCACAGTAACGGATTTTCACTTGTAAGAAAAGTGTTTGAGATGACTAAGGAATCACTTGATACTTACTATGACGAGCTTGGAAAAACTCTCGGAGAAGCACTTATCACACCTACGCGAATTTATGTTAAGGCATTAAAGAATATCAAGGATGCCGGTGTAAGAGTAAAGGGCTGCAGCCATATTACCGGCGGTGGATTTTATGAGAATATACCGAGAATGCTTCCGGAAGGAATCACAGCAGTGGTTAACAAGAACTCATATGAGGTTCCGGCTATATTCAAGCTTCTTGCAAAGAAGGGTGATATAGATGAGCATATGATGTATAACACTTACAATATGGGTCTTGGTATGGTTCTTGCTATAGATCCGGCAGATGCTGATAAGACAATTGCTGCTATTGAGGCGGCAGGTGATAAGGCATATATCGTAGGAACGACTAAGGAAGGCGAAAAGGGTGTAGAATTATGCTAAGAGTTGTTGTACTTGTTTCGGGCGGAGGAACAAATCTACAGGCAATTATTGACGGTGTTTCCGACGGAACCATCAAAAATGCACAGATTGTCGGAGTTATCAGCAATAATTATGATGTATTCGCTTTGGAAAGAGCAAAAAAAGCGGGTATAGATAATCAGGTTGTTTCACCTAAGGATTATGAATCAAGAGAAAAGTTTAATGACGCACTTTTGGATAAGGTTAACGCATATAAGCCGGATCTTATTGTATTGGCAGGCTTTTTGGTTGTTATTCCCGAAAAAATGATAGATGCGTATGAAAATAAGATTATAAATATACATCCGTCACTTATTCCGTCATTTTGCGGAACAGGGTATTACGGACTTAAGGTCCATGAGGCAGCATTGGCACGGGGGGTAAAGGTTTCCGGCGCAACGGTTCATTATGTAGATAAGGGAACGGATACCGGTCCTATAATTATGCAAAAGGCGGTAGAGGTAAAAGAGGGCGATACCCCCAAAATATTGCAGCAAAGAATAATGGAAGAGGCAGAATGGAAGCTATTACCGGCTGCAATTAATATGATAGCAAATTCACAGTAAAGATAAGGAGAACAAATATGAAAGTACTTATAGTCGGAGGCGGCGGAAGAGAGCATGCCATAGCAGTTAAGTGTAGTGAGAGTAAAAATGTTGATAAGTTATATGCGGCACCGGGAAATGCAGGTATTGCACAGGTTGCCGAGTGTGTTGATATATCTGTTATGGATGCCGATAAGCTGGTTGCTTTTGCTAAAGAAAATGATATAGATTTAACAATAATCGGACCTGATGATCCTTTGGTTGCAGGCGTTGCCGATGCATTTAAAAATGCGGGCTTAAGAGTTTTCGGTCCTGCTAAAAATGCGGCGATTATCGAAGGCTCAAAGGCTTTTTCAAAGGATTTGATGAAAAAATACAATATACCTTCAGCAGCTTATGAGGTATTTAATAATGCCGAAGATGCACTTTCATATCTTGAGACGGCAAAAATGCCTATAGTTCTTAAGGCAGACGGCCTGGCACTCGGAAAGGGTGTTCTTATATGTAACAATCTTGAGGAGGCAAAGGCAGGAGTTAAGACTCTTATGCTTGATAAGCAGTTTGGTTCGGCCGGAGATAAGATTGTTATAGAAGAATTTATGACCGGAAGAGAGGTTTCGGTTCTTTGCTTCTGTGACGGAACACACATTAAGCCTATGACGTCGGCACAGGATCATAAGCGGGCTAAGGATGGCGATAAGGGATTAAATACCGGTGGTATGGGTACATTTTCTCCGAGTCCGTTCTATACGGATGAAGTAGATAAGTTCTGTAAGGAAAAAATATATCAGCCAACTATGGATGCCATGAAAGCAGAAGGAAGAGATTTTACTGGAATTCTTTTCTGCGGACTTATGCTTACCGAAGACGGTCCGAAGGTGCTTGAATACAATGCAAGATTCGGAGATCCGGAAGCTCAGGTTGTTCTTCCTCGTATGAAGAATGATATTATCGAGGTTATGGAAGCCTGTATAGACGGAAAGCTTGATAAGATAGATCTGCAGTTCGAGGATAATGCGGCTGTTTGTGTTATACTTGCATCGGACGGATATCCTGAGCATTACGAAAAGGGATATATTATAAACGGTCTTGAGAACTTTGATGATAAGGATGGATATTATGTATTCCATGCAGGTACCAAGGCAACGGACAAAGGTATAGTTACCAACGGAGGACGTGTACTTGGAGTAACCGCAAAGGGCGAGGATTTGCATAAGGCAAGAGCCAATGCATATGAAGCTACCAAGTGGATAAGCTTCGAAAATAAGTATATGAGAAATGATATAGGTAAGGCAATAGACGAGCAGTAAAACGGAGACAAAGCATGATAATTAAAATTGATTTTAACAGCGATGAAGCTATTTATATGCAGCTCAGAAATCAAATAATAATAGGAATTGCACAGGAAAAGATTAAGGATGGTGAGTCTCTGCCTTCCGTAAGACAGCTTGCTGACGAATTAGGCGTTAATATGCATACCGTCAACAAAGCATATGCTCTTTTACGGGAAGATGGTTATCTTAAGCTTGACAGAAGAAAAGGTGCAGTTGTATGTATTTCACTTGATACCAAAACAAGACATCTTGAGACGATGAATTGTAATATGCGTATGATGGTGGCGGAGGCAGTATGTAAAAAAATCAGCGCAGAAGAGATGCATAGGATAATATCTGATATGTTTGAAGAGTTTGGAAATTTTCATGACAACGGAGGTAGACAATGAAGTTAGGATATACATTGCAGGCTCAGGAAGTACTTGATGTGGCAGCTGAAACGGCAGGTACAATGAAGCATAAATTCATAGGAACGGAACATATTTTATATGCTCTTATTACTTATCCGTCGGGTACCGCTTATAAGGTACTTTCCGAAAACGGAGCGGATGCAAAAATCGTTAAGGAGTATCTTAATAAGATAAAAGATTTCGGACAGGGAAAAGCAAAAGACACACTTTATTCCGGTAAATTAAAGCAATTACTTGATACAGCGGAATCCGAGGCTTTAAGAGCAAAGTGTACGGAGATAGGAACGGAGCAGCTTCTTATCGCACTTATTAAAACTTCCGATTCTATAGCTGTAAAGCTTTTGGAATCCATGTCGGTTAATGTTCAAAAAATATATATTGATATAATGATTTCTATGGGTAAGGATGCTTCTGCGGCAAAAAAAGAATATGCAGCTATAAAAAATCCTTCCTCAAAAAAGAAACAGACTTCGGCAACACCTACACTTGACCAGTACAGTAAGGATTTAACAAAGGAGGCAAGGGAAAAAAATGTTGATCCTGTTATAGGCAGAAATGCCGAAATAGAAAGAGTTATGCAGATTCTTTGCAGAAGAATGAAGAATAACCCTTGTCTTGTCGGAGAACCGGGAGTAGGTAAGACTGCGATAGTCGAAGGACTTGCCCAGCTTATAGCTGAGGAAAATGTTCCGGAGATTCTTGCCGAAAAGAAGATTTTAAATCTTGATTTATCAAGTATGGTAGCGGGCTCAAAGTACCGCGGTGAGTTTGAGGAAAGAATTAAGAAGGTTATAAATGAAGTTAAGGCAGCAGGGGATGTTATTCTTTTTGTTGATGAGCTTCATACAATAATCGGTGCAGGCGGAGCAGAGGGAGCACTTGACGCTTCAAATATTTTAAAGCCGGCTCTTTCAAGAGGAGAGGTGCAGCTTATCGGTGCAACCACCAGAACCGAATATAGAAAATATGTTGAAAAGGATGCAGCGCTTGAAAGAAGATTTCAGCCTGTTTATGTGGAAGAGCCTACAGCGGAGGAAACAACGGAAATATTAAGAGGCTTAAAGCATAAATATGAGGAACATCACGGAGTGCTTGTTACCGAAGAAGCTATATCAGCAGCAACGGAATATTCGGTAAGATATATAAATGACAGATTTCTTCCGGATAAAGCGATTGATCTTATTGATGAAGCTTTATCAAGAAAGAAGCTTGGTTTATATACCAAGACAAGGTCTACGGTAAATCTCGAGGAGAAAATAAAGGAGCTTGAAGCAGAGCTTGAGGAAACTATTACCGGGGGTGATTTCGAGCAGGCTTCCGTAATTAAGAAAAATATTGAAAAAACCAAAAAGAAAATTGAGAAGACGAAGATAGCAAATCATAGCAAGGAAGAGGAATTACTTTCGATAAGCGGCGATGATATTGCTGACGTGGTATCTGTATGGACAAAGGTTCCCGTAAGTAAGATTACCGAAACTGAGTCTTCCAGACTTCTTAAGCTTGAAGAGACCTTGCATAAAAGAGTTGTGGCACAGCAGGAGGCCGTTGACGCAGTGGCCAAGGCTATAAGAAGAGGAAGAGTGGGACTTAAGGATCCGAAGAGACCTATAGGTTCATTTTTATTCCTCGGACCTACGGGTGTAGGTAAGACAGAGCTCTCAAAGGCTCTTGCCGAAGCTGTTTTCGGGGATGAAAAATCTCTTATAAGAGTTGATATGTCCGAATATATGGAAAAGCACAGTGTATCAAAAATGATAGGTTCGCCTCCGGGATATGTCGGATTTGATGAGGGCGGACAGCTCAGTGAAAGTGTTCGTAAAAATCCCTATTCGGTAATTCTCTTTGATGAGATTGAAAAGGCGCATCCGGATGTATTTAATATACTTTTGCAGGTGCTTGATGACGGACATATTACCGATTCACAGGGAAGAAAGGTCGATTTTAAAAATACGATTATTATAATGACAAGTAATGCAGGGGCTCAAAGAATTATTGACCCTAAAACGCTTGGCTTCGGCGGCGGAAATGATGCGGAAATAGATCATAACGATATGAAGAAAAATGTTATGGATGAAATCAAGCAGATTTTCAGACCGGAGTTTCTTAACCGTATTGATGACATAATTGTATTTCGAACCTTATCAAAGGAAAATATCAAGGATATCAGTGCACTCATGCTTAAAGAACTCAAGACCAGAGTTAAAAAACAGATGGAGATTACGCTTACTTACGGTGATACCATAAAGACATTTATTTTTGATAAGGGCTATGATAAGAAGTTTGGAGCAAGACCTATAAAGAGAACCATTCAAAACGAGATAGAGGATAAGCTTGCCGAAGAAATACTAAAAGGTGATGTCAAGCAGGGCGATAAGGTAAGCATCGGGGTTAAGGACGGAAAGGTTGTTTTCACGGTTAAAAAATAAGGAAAAAACTTCATATAAAATTAAAAATAAATATGTGGTAAAAAAAGCTTTAATATTGTATAATTAAGTTGTGCATTATTTAAAAAGATTTTATGCTTCAGGATAATAATATAATACACAAATGGAGGAGAAAAAATGGCAGTAATTGATGAGTTGATTCGCGAGGAAGAGACAGGTGCATTGAGTTTCGGTAATTATGCGCTTGCAGCCAAGACAAAGAAGGATGGCTTTAATTACAATGGTGATATATACAAAATTAAAACCTTCAAAGAGATAACAAAGCTTGAGAAGAACGGTACATTTGTATATGAGTCTGTTCCGGGAACTGTCGTACACAATTACAGAGCTACTGACAAAGAAGTGGTTTTGGATGTTGAAGGTACAGAGGATTCACAGGTTACACTTGAATTTGAGGCAGAAAAAGAATACAAGGTTCATATTGATGATACCTATGTAGGAAAAATGAAGACAAATTTGGGAGGAAAGCTTAATCTTTCAGTTGAGCTTGAACCGGGGAAACAGGTAAATATCAGAATAGAAAAACAATAAGGGAGAATTTATAGTGGCAAAGGAAAAACAGGTTTTTTTCTGTAAGGAATGCGGCTATGAATCTGCTAAGTGGTTAGGCCAATGCCCGGGATGCCGGGAATGGAACACATTTGTTGAAGAAAAGATTACTGTAGGTGCTAAGTCATCTTCTGCAAAGAAGACACTTGTAGCACCTACAAGTATTTTAAAGGTAACTACGGCAGATGAGAGTCGTATAAAAACAGATATAGGAGAATTGGACAGAGTACTCGGAGGGGGCATAGTTAAAGGCTCTCTTGTTTTGGTTGGAGGAGACCCGGGTATAGGTAAATCCACCATACTTCTTCAAATGTGTAAAAAGCTTATAGATAAAAATGTAGAGGTCTTGTATGTATCAGGTGAGGAATCTCTGTCTCAGATTAAGATGCGTGCAGGAAGAATCGGTAAATTTGATAAGGATATGCTGCTTTTATGCGATAATGATATGGACAATATTTCTGCTGCGATTCAAAAAAGCAATGCAGAGGTTGTAATCATAGATTCGATTCAAACCATGGTTGTTGACGAGGTTGGTTCGGCACCGGGAACGGTAACGCAGGTCAGAGAGGTTACATCAAGACTTATGCAGCTTGCAAAGCAAAATAATGTGGCCATATTTATAGTCGGACATGTAACCAAGGAAGGAACAGTGGCCGGCCCGAGAACTCTTGAACATATGGTTGATTCGGTTTTGTATTTTGAAGGCGATAAGAGCAACGGTTTCAGAATTTTAAGAGGTGTTAAAAACAGATTTGGATCGACAAATGAAATAGGTGTATTTAATATGACCGACGCGGGACTCATCGAAGTTGAAAATCCTTCTTCGGTTATGCTTAACGGAAGACCTGTAGGTGTTCCGGGTTCTGTCGTTGTTTCTTCGATTGAAGGTACGCGTACTATTCTTATTGAGCTTCAGGCTCTTGTCTGTAAGACCAATTTTAATATGCCAAGACGTACATCGGTTGGCGTGGACTTTAACAGAGTTAATTTAATTATGGCGGTTCTGGAAAAAAGAGCGGGACTTGAATTATGGGGCTATGATGCATATGTCAGCATAGCCGGCGGTATGCGTGTAAATGATCCCGCTATAGACCTTGGTGTTGCTGCCGCAATTTATTCAAGCTTAAATAATAAGCCGGTCGGTGATAAAACAATGATTATCGGAGAAATAGGTCTTACGGGCGAGATAAGAGGCGTAACCAATATTATGCAGCGGGTTAAGGAAGCGGATAAGCTCGGCTTCGACACCTGTATAATTCCAAAATCAAATTACGATATAAATATGGAAAAACTCGGTATAAAAATAAAATGCGTATCTTCATTGATTGAGGCTTTGGGAGTGTTGTGATTTTTTTGGGAGTGAATCATTATGCATTATAATGTATTGATAGTAGATGATGAGAAAGAACTTTCGGAGTATACCGCAAAATTCTTCAATATGTCAGGAGTATCGGCATATTATGTTCTTGATGCTGTCTCCGCCGAAGAATTTTTTGAGAACAATTCATGTTCACTTATACTTCTTGATATAAACTTGGGAGAAGATTCCGGATTTGAGCTTTGTCAGAAAATAAGGTCTAAAATGAATATTCCGATTTTCTTTATCAGTGCAAGACAGGCGGAAGACGATATGCTGCTTGCTCTTGGATTGGGTGGTGATGACTATATCTGCAAGCCTTATTCCCTGAGCATTTTGCTTGCAAAGGTTAAAGCATATCTTAAAAGATATGAAGAATCAATTAACGAAAAAAATGACAGGATAAACTCAAAACTGAGTGATGGGACGTCCGAGGCGGTTAAGTCAAATTATCTTATCAATATAGGAAGTGCAGTTATAAATTTAAGAAAAGCCTCGGTTATTAAAGATGAGAAAGAAGTTTTCCTTAAGGCGATGGAATATAAGCTTTTGGTTTATTTGATTAATAATAAAAACAGGGTTATCTCCAAAGACGAATTGTTTGAAAAGGTATGGAAAACAGAGTATGTCGGTGATGTAACCTTAAACGTACATATAAGGCATTTGCGTGAGAAGATAGAGGATGATGCCGGTAATCCGAAATATATTAAGACGGTCTGGGGTGTCGGATTTATGCTTGAGGACAATTAGTTGATTGTTTACGGAGGGTTATTTTGAAACTCAGATATTTTATAATTTACTGTTTGTTTTTTGCTTTGCTCGGCATAACAATATGCTGTTTAATCCTGAAATTTAATAAGGAGAATTCTCAGGAAGCCTATACAACGGAAATTAACAGATTACTTATTTATCTTGAGAATAATTGGAACAGTATAAGTATAAATGAAGCAGCATACGAAGAAAGCATTGAGCCTTTTGAGTATGTTGTTATTGATATGGACGACAGGCTGGTTTTATATACCGATGATAAGGTTGCAAAGTCGGTTTCAGCGGCGACAACACATTTTGATATTATAAGAGATATCGAAATTGATGATAAGGTTGTGGGAAGACTTATCGTGCATAATGATTATGAAGAAGCGATAAAGAATAATAACAAAAAAATGATAATGCTTGCAGCGGGCGGTTTTTGTTTAATGCTTGCCATATCCGTATGTTATTTTATTTTTCTTAATAAGAGAATTGTTTCACCGTTCAAAAAGCTTAAAAGTTTTTCCATGAGAATAGCCGGAGGCGATTTGGATACACCTCTTGAAATGGATAAAGGTCATATATTCGGTGAATTTACCGAGAGCTTTGATATTATGAGGGATGAGCTTAAAGCCGCAAGATTTCGTGAGGAAGCTGCAGTAAAAAGCAGAAAGGAGCTTGTTGCCGAACTTTCACATGATATTAAAACACCGGTTGCATCTATCAAAGCCATGGCTGAGGTATTGAGCCTTTCCGTATCTGATACCATGGAAAAAGAAACTTTGGAATCCATAAATAAAAAGGCAGATCAGATAGATAATCTTATTTCTAATTTATTTCATGCAACGCTTGAAGAACTTGAACAGCTTGAAGTAAAACCGGAGGAAGCATCATCGACATCGATAATCCAAATGATAAATGAAGCGGATTATCAAAAAAAGGTCGAAAAAAAAGAAATACTTGATGCAATTGTTCTTTATGATGAATTAAGGTTGAACCAGGTTATAAGCAATATTATATCGAATTCTTATAAATATGCGGATACTTCGATAGATATAAGCAGTCATTTTGAAAGAGATATTAATGACAATGACAGATATTTAATAATTGATATCAGTGACAAGGGAGGGGGAGTACCCGAAGAGGAGATTGATACTGTTACAGAAAAATTCAGACGAGGTTCAAACTCGGAAGGGAAGAACGGTTCCGGACTCGGGCTTTATATTTCGAAATATCTTATGGAAAAGATGGATGGCGGACTTGAATGCAGAAATAATCCCGAGGGATTTACCGTAAGTGTCAGACTAAAGCTTTTATAAGATGACACATTTAAAACTGTTTTTAAAACATTTTAAAAATAATTAAAGAATAGACAAAGATTTAAAATTTAATACCATATATAATAAAGTCATACAAGGATAATTTGTATGACTTTTTTTGTAAGAAAAAATGATTGAGAAGTAAAGGAAAGAAATTCCTGAAAGGAGAATCGGTTTGGAGAATAAAGAAGCAATAATTAAAACCAATAAGCTTTCAAAAAGCTTTTCCGTGGGAGGAAAACAACAGCATATAATTAAAAATCTTGATATGGAAATTTATAAAGGAGATTTTACAGTGGTTATGGGTGCATCGGGAGCAGGTAAATCAACGCTTCTTTATGCTTTGTCAGGTATGGATAAGGTGAGTGTCGGAAGCGCGTTTTTTGCCGGTGAGGAAATAACAAAGATGAATGAGGATGAACTTGCGGTGTTCAGAAGAAAGCATTGTGGTTTTGTATTTCAGCAGATTCATCTTGTGGACAGCATGAGTATTATGGATAATGCGATTTCGACAGGTATGCTCACCGGAAAGAAACAAAGAGAGTTAAAGAAGAAGGCTTTGGAACTTTTTGAGAAGGTTGGAATAGATGAAGGATTAACCGAAAAATTTCCTTCGCAGCTTTCGGGTGGAGAGGCTCAAAGAGCTGCCATGGTAAGAGCACTTATTAATGATCCGGATGTTGTATTTGCGGATGAACCGACCGGTGCGCTTAATTCGGCAGGCGTTAAAGCGGTTCTTGATGTTTTGACAGACATAAACAGGGCAGGTCAGACTGTACTGATGGTAACACATGATATCAAGTCTGCGAGAAGGGCGAACAGAATCATTTACCTTCAGGACGGAGGTATTATGGGCGAGCTTGATTTGGGAGAATATGAAAGCGGGAATAAGGAAAGACATGAAAAGCTTAGAAGGTTCCTGGAAAATATGGGTTGGTAAAAAGAAAAAAACTATAATGAGTTTCGCATACGCCCGGGGCAGATAAGGAGTAGGATATGATTAAATTAGTTAAGTCAAATATACATAAGGATAAAGGAGTTTTAGCTGCATTTCTTCTTATAATTATCATTTCAACTATGCTTCTTCATACAGGTCTTTTTGTAAGCAGATACGATAAAATATATGATGAAGAAGCTAAAAGACAGAATATATCTGATGCATCGATTCTTTGCGCCGGAGATAAAGTTGATATAGAAAAAACAATTGAGGCGGTTTCCGATGTGGAAAGCTATAGAATGTCCGAAATAGTTTATGCTGATATGGTGGAGTACACCAAGAAAGATTCGGATGAAAATAAGAAGATAGAATATGTTATCTTTTCTGATATGAAAAATTATATTATCAGTGAAGATATATATTTTGTTGAAAGAGATGACAGTGTTTCGGGAAATAAGGCATATATAAATCTATATAAGGCATACAATGCCTGTCTTCATGTGGGTGATACCATTACAATTAAGTCGGATATGTTAGGAGAATATGAAATAACAATTGCCGGAATATATGAGGATTTGATGGCAGGAAATAATTATTTTTATTCATCGGTTATAGTTGATGATAAAAGCTTTAAAAAGATGCAGGAAAATGCAGAAGGTGTACTCATGATGGATGAAACCTGTTCTTCTTTAAAAATGCTTATGGTTGATTTTAAGGAGGGCGTTTCACAGGAAGACGGATTGGGTGAATTGACACGCGCATTCGGAAAAGCCGATATCCGGTCGGAAGGTTTTGTCAGAAATTTGTATAAAAAAGGATATACGGGACTTGTAAAAATAGTTGCTGCATTTATGACAACATTTTCTGCCGTACTTATGTTAATCTGTTTTATTATGATTATATTTACGGTTAATAATAATATTGACAGAGATATAAGAAATATAGGTGCACTTCGTGCTGTCGGGCACACATCTTCGCAGGTAAGAAACTCGCTTAAAATAGAGTTTACAATTCTTGGTCTGATTGGAAGCATTATAGGAATAATTCTTTCATATGTTTTGTATCCTCTTTTAGAGGTCGCGTTTATAAGAAGCCTTACGGGTATGGCGTGGAGAAAGAAATTTTATCCTTTTTATACATTTGGCGTCATCGCTGTTATTATTGCGGTTACACTTCTTGTGGTGCATATTTCGACAATAAAAATAAAAAATATCAAGCCCGCAACGGCCTTAAGATTCGGACTTGAATCGAATTCGTTTAAGAAAAATCATTTGCCGCTTGCAAAGACAAAAGGAAATGTAAATATTCTTCTTGCCATAAAGAGTGCACTTCAAAGTAAGGGACAAAATATTGCTATTTTGGGAATAATTCTTGTTTCGTCTTTTGTGGCAATGTTTTCGATGACTCTTTACTATAATACAAAGATAGATGTTACCAAGTTTCAAAGACTTCTTCAGGGAGATGCTCCCGATGCGTTTGTTACCATTAAGGATTTACCGGAAGAAGAGATTTATGAGGTTATAGATAAGCTTCAAAATATAAACGGAGTATCTCAGGCATACGGCCTTTCTACATTGACCTGCAGTGTTGCGGGAAATGATTCGACTCTTTTATATGTGAGCAATCCTGACTATGTGTATTGCGGAGTATATGAAGGCAAGATGCTTAAGGAAGATAATGAGGTTGTTATCGGAAAGATAACGGCAGATAAGGCGGGAGTCAAGGTCGGTGATGAAATTGAGGTCGAAGTTGGAAACAAAAAAGCAAGATATCTTGTTACCGGTCTTCAACAGGCTGTTTACGGTATGGGCGAAAGAGTGTATATGACAGACGGAGGTGCCAAAAGACTCGGAATAGATATAAATCATAATTATATCAGAATCAGATTGACTGATCCGAATTCAAAGAATGTGGATGTGTTTTTGGACGAAGCAAAACAAAAGCTTGGAGATATATGTACCGATACCGAGAATTATTATAAATTTACAAGAAGTGATGAAAATGTGCCGGTTTACGCAGTTACAATAATCATATACTTGCTTGTAATATTAAGCGTACTCACTATACTTATTGTAATAAGACTTTTGCTTAAGACTGTATTTATTAAAAAAGAAAAGGAATTCGGAATCAAGAAAGCAGTCGGTTTTACGAGCGGTCAGCTCAGACTTCAAATAGCACTTTCTTTACTGCCGACAACAATTTTTGCTTCGATAATCGGTGCATTTGCAGGCTATTTACTGATAAATCCTATGTTCGCACTTATATTCAGAGGCTTTGGAATAATGAAATCGGATTTGATAATAAAAATGCTGTTTGTTCTTCCGTCGGTAGTGCTTGTTTCACTTGTGGTCTTCGGTTTCGGTTATATTATGTCGGGTAAAATGAAAAAGATATCTGCTTATAATCTTATACAGGAGTAGGAACGGATTAATAAAATCTAATAATAAAATTGTTATTATTAACATTTTTTGGTACAATAATGGCTATGCAGGAGTTGCATAGCCATTTTGTTTTAATAATTTAAATAAGGAACGAATTTATGAATAAGGACATCGCAGTAATTTTTGATTTTAACGGAACTTGTATATTTGACGGAAAGTATCATGATGAGGCCTGGAAGACATATGTAAATGAGCTTGCATCAAGAGAAGTTTCCGATAAAGAAATAAAAGAGCATATATTAGGTAAAACTGCAAAAGAAATTCTGGAACATTTTCTTGGATATGAGCTAAGTTTTAATATGGTTAATCAGTTCTCTGAGGAAAAGGAAAGAATTTACAGAAGTCTTTTGATGAAAGCAGGAGTTGATCTTGTACCGGGGCTGGAAGAATTTTTAAACTTCTTAAGACTTGCACAGATCAAGCGAACGATTGCTACAACTGCCAATCTTGAAAATATGAATATGTATTTTGAAAGATATAATCTTGGCGAATGGTTCAGATGGGAGGATGTGGTTATCGGCATGGGAAATATACCGCTTAAACCGCATCCCGATCTTTATCTTGCAGCTATGAACAAGCTTGAAATGACTCCCGAAAAGGTTGTGGTTTTTGAAGACAGTGAGACCGGAGTGAAGGCTGCGGAGGCAGCAGGTATAAGACATATAATCGTTATCACGGGAGATAGCAAACGCGATGATTTGATAAATCATAGGGGCGTAATTGCCTGTGTCGAGGATTTTACACATCTTGGCGAGATAGATTTAGACTTGTAGCTAATGAATTTATTAAAAGGATTAATTTTTTGTGTTGTGTTTTTGAATCGGATTTGGTTTGAATTATTAATAAGGAGAATATTATGAAATATAAATGTCCGTGTTGCGGTTACTATACATTTGAAGAAGAACCGAATGGTAATTATGAAATATGCCCTGTGTGCTTTTGGGAGGATGATCCGAAGCAGGCAAAAGATGAGATGCTTGAAAACGGAGCCAATCCCGTTTCTTTAAATAAAGCAAGAGAAAACTTTAAGTTATTTGGCGCATGCAGTGAAAATGTAATTAAATATGTACGGGAACCGATTGAAGATGAAAAGATTATAAATAATGAAAATGAAATATCAGAGGAGACTGCTTCATTAGATAAGAATGAAATAATAATGGAAACCGAAAGACTTATACTGCGCAGATGGAAAGAGAGCGATGCAGAAGATTTGTATAAATATGCAAGTAATCCCGATGTGGGGCCGATAGCTGGTTGGCCGGTGCACAAGAGTATTGAGGAAAGTCTTGATGTTATACAAAATGTTTTTAATGGAAAAGAAGCTTATGCCATATGTCTGAAATCTGACGGGAAGGCTATAGGAGCCATAGAACTTAAACTTAACGGACATACGGATATGACGGATAAGGATGATGAATGCGAACTTGGTTACTGGATTGGAAAACCTTTCTGGGGACAAGGGCTGGTTCCGGAGGCTGCCGGGGAAATTATAAGACATGCTTTTGAAGATTGTAATATGTCAAAAATATGGTGTGGTTATTATGAAGGCAATAACAAATCAAAACGTGTTCAGGAAAAATGCGGTTTTAAATATCAATGGACAACCGAAGATGTAGATGTTCCTCTTATGAATGAAAAAAGAACCGGACATGTCAATCTTTTGACCAAAGAAGATTGGTTAAATTCACATTGATAAATTACATATAAAATGTAAAAAAATTTCTCAGAAATAGGATTTTTGGATATTTTTTGATTTTAACTATATGAAAAAAACCACGTATTTGCGTGGTTTTTTGCTTGAGAAAAAGTGAATTAAAAAAAGTGTCAAAAAAAATAAAATTAGGTGTTGACATTCGAAAACCACTGTGATATATTATAAAAGCTGTCGCTACGGAAGACAGCAACGAACCTTTGAAAAATTAATAACATGTTAACCCCGAAGATTCTTTTAAAAAA
>ODAI012569658.1_pt1 | contig 62489 bp, 53 predicted proteins | sample 1539321 | NCBI WGS metagenome assembly ODAI01 (sample SAMN02144231, study PRJEB22623) | gut metagenome | biome: sheep rumen | host: Ovis aries | place: New Zealand
AGAAAGTAGAGACCTCTGAGAATTAATTGTAGAATAGATTTTGCATGCTTTTGGGGCTGCTGTGCCACGGCGTGCTGTCCCAATATATGTCATATGCCTGTTGCATAGTTCTGACATAGTATCGTGACAGCATTGTCTAGCGCAACAGCCTCTTGTGCGTTTAAGGGAAAAAATATTTTTTTGTGAGCGTCTCTTTCCGTGCAGATTGGCTGCTTGCTCCTTCACGCGAAAAGAACCGTCCCCAATCCGTGATTTTCCTCGTAAATACGCTATTTTTCGCTATTTATTTCTCTTTCTTAGACATCAAGCAGACCGTCTCCACATGGCTTGTCCTTGGGAAAAGATCGAACCCAATGACTTTATCGCAGGTGTAACCAAGCTCAGCAAGGATAGCGCAGTCGCGTGCTGCAGTGGTGTGGTTGCATGAGATCATCACGATCCTGTCCGGGGACATCTTAGCCATATATTCAAGTGAAGCCCTGTCACAGCCTTTACGAGCAGGATCAGCAATAATAACATCGGGACGTTCGCCGCGTTCATACAGGACCTGAGCTATCTTGCCCGCATCACCGCAGATGAACTCTGTGTTAGTTATATCATTAGCCTTTGCATTAGCTTTAGCATTATCAATAGCAGCCTGGATGACCTCTACGCCGATAAGCTTCTTGACCTGTCTCGCCATAGAAAGTCCAATAGTTCCAGTTCCGCAATAGAGGTCAAGCAGTGTGGAATCATGAGAAAGCTGTGCAAACTCGCCTGCTTTTTTGTAAAGGAGTTCCGCCTGATGAGTATTCACCTGGTAAAAAGACAGAGGCGATATGGAGATATTATTCCCACACATGGTGTCATTTATCGTACCGTCACCTACAATGGCTTTCATCCTGCTGCCGAGGATAACGTTTGTATTTTTAGGATTTTCGTTCAGTACTACCGTCCTTATATCAGAAAACTTCTCTTTCAGAAGTATTGCAAGCTTATCAAAAACAGAAGCCTTTTTAAGATCTGTCACTACAAGACAGACCATTATCTCTCCTGAGTAAGCACCACGTCTGAGGTAAATGTGCCGCAACAGACCTGTTAGGGATATCTCATTATAAGCAGGGATATGCCGATCATTTACGTATCCCATGATGAACTCAACTATTTCTGAGAATATAACAGGCTGAAGTCTGCACCGTGTATACTCAACAACGCGGTGTGAACGTTTTGCATAAAATCCACAGACAGCTTTGCCATTATCGTCGGCAACAGGATACTGTGCCTTATTCCTATAAAGGTCTGTATCTTTACAGCCGCAGAACTCCATATATTCGGGGGACAGTTTACCGATCCTGTCAAAAGAATCACGTATGAATTTATCCTTTGCACGACACTCAGCCTCATAGCTGATATGCCTGAATGAGCAGCCGCCGCAGTGTTTGCTTACAGGGCAATCAGACTCTACCCTGTCCTGTGACGGATGTTTCAGCTTTTCTGTTCTGCCGTAACAAAAAGAGCTTCTCACCTTGACAATGCGGCATTCGATCACATCTCCCACCGCTACAGCGGGAACAAATACCGCGATACCGTTATAATGCCCGACACCGTTACCATCATTTGAGATATCGGTTATCTCCAGATCTATAAGATCATTTTTCTTGAGATCTTCCATAAAATTCCTCAATTACATCCTTTCTGGAAAGCATCAGATCAAAATGCTTGTTGTATTCCAGCGGGAACTTGTAGTTGAATACACGCTCCAGCCGTTCGGGATAGTCTACCAGTTTAGTAGAAGCCCCTGCACCGATCGCAAGTATAGTCTGAACTTCTTCCATTATATAGATATTGTAAAGACTTTCGTATCCCTGCTTTGACCAGCCTATATTTTCAAGATTACCTACCATATTCTTCTGCCTGTACAGATAGTATGGCAGATATCTGCTGTCAAACAGACGTTTTGTCGCGTGTTCAACCATTTCATCGGTGGGATTTTTTAGCACCTCTTTATCACCCTGATTCAGCAATGCAGCCCTCTTTATAGAAAGAGTATGCACGGTAAAATTCTCAGGGGATAAGCCGAGAAGCTTATCGATAGTATCAGCGAAGCTTTCAACCGTATCCTCTGGAAGCCCGGCAATAACATCGGTATTTATGCAGGAAAAGCCTATTTTGCGTGCCAGATCGTAGCTGTCATAAAACTGATCTACGCTGTGTGAACGACCTATAGCCTCAAGCACATCAGGATTCAGGCTCTGAGGATTTATAGAGATACGTGTACATCCGTTTGCTTTGATAGTCCTGAGTTTTTCTTCAGTTATGGTATCAGGTCTTCCTGCTTCAACTGTATATTCCCTTACCGATGACATATCAAAGCTGTGCTCGATACATTTCATAAGAGCAGCCAGCTGCGATGCTTCTATGGAAGTAGGGGTACCTCCACCAAAATACACCGTGTCCAGTTTTAGTCCGAGCCGTTTTGTTATGAGGGCAATATGCCTTATCTCACGGCACATTTTGTCTATATACTCAGGTATCAGCTTTCTGCCGCTGTCAAGGGTCTGAGATATAAATGAGCAGTACGAGCATCTTGTAGGACAGAAAGGTATGGAAACATAAAGGCTGAAAGACTTCTTATCAAGCGCATCGAGGATCTGTTTCTGTGTCATAGCAGTTGAAAATGCTATATCGCATTTTTCCTTGCTGCACAGATACTCATTCTGCAGACGGGAATATATCTCTTCCCTGCCGATGCCCTCATTCAGCCATGTGTTTACTCTCTTTACAGGACGTATACCTGTTATAACTCCCCACTTAGGGACTATACCTGTAATTTCAGACAGAACCTTGTACAAAATCCTCGAAAGACAAAGTTCTTTATCCTGATTTTTGCCAGCGGTCTTGTATAACAGTTTGCCCTTACGCTTTTTGATACCTTTATAGCTGCATATAACATACAAAAGAGTGGTATCGGCATACTCCCTGACCCTTGCAAAAACATAATCGTCAGAGATATCTGCCTTATCTGCATACATATGAGTGAACTGAGTAGCCGGGATAAAAAGCTTCAGCACGCCTTCCAGTTCATATTTATAATCATTTCCGCTCAGGATAAGCGTCATATAAATCCACCGCCCGAATTCTCCCTGAGATACGGATTAAACTTTCTTTCCGAATCAAGAGTTGTAATACCCATATGCCCCGGATATATGGTAAGATCTCCTCCAAGTTCAGATATACGGCCAAGGGATCTTTTCATCTGAGAGAAGTTTCCGCCTTCAAGGTCGGTACGGCCTATCGAACGGTTGAAAAGGGTATCGCCTGTAAACATAACATCACCGCATATATAGCATACAGACCCCGGTGTATGTCCGGGAGTTTCCAGTATATCGAACTCCAGCTCGTCTAGACGAAGTATATCATTCTCGGTAAAAAGCTTTACATCGCCATTATAGCTTTTGTATCCCCTTGACCTGAAATGAACAGCCAGCATCTCATCACCTGAGCGAAGCATTTTTTCGTCCAGTGGGTGTATATACACCTCACAACCAGTAGCTTCCACAAGATCAGCTACCGCACCGATATGATCGAAATGACCGTGAGTCAGAAATATCTTTTTCAGGGTGCAGTTATTGTTTTCAAGCTCTGCCAGTATATAAGGTGCATCAAAGGGTGCATCTATAAGCACAGCATTGTTCTGCTTGCTGATAACGATGTAGCTGTTTGTTTCACATATACTCAGGGGTTTTAATCTGATTACTTTCATACTGACCTACTTTCCGCTTCTTTCAACTGAGATCACATTCTTGATCTTCTGAAGCTTGCTCATAACGGTCTTCAGCTGCTCCATGCCCGCTATGCTTACGGTTATGGACATCAGCGCATTACCGTTTTTAAGTTCTCTTGAAGTTGATTCATAAATAAACACGTTTATCATCGCCAGTGCCGAAGAAACATCTGCCAGAAGACCTATTCTGTCCACTGCGATGATATCAAGAGTAGTCTTGAAGTACGTGGTATTGTTCCTGTCGCTGTTCTTAGCCCAGCTTACGTTGACCCAGCGCTCAGTGTTCTCACCCTTGTTCATCTGGTTCACATAGTTCAGACAATCCTTTTTGTGTACAGATACTCCATGACCTCTGGTTATGAAACCTATTATCTCATCCCCGGGCAGAGGGTTGCAGCACTGCGCGAACTTTATCATACAGTCCTCTATGCCATCGACCACAACACCTGAAGATGATTTTACAGGCTTTACAACAGAATCTTCTGATTCATCAGCCTTCTCTCCGTACTTCTTGTTATATGAATCCTTCAGCCTCTGCATGAGCTTGGAAAGCTGTACTCCGCCATACCCTATTGCCGCAAAGAAATCGTCAAGCGTATCACAATTGTGGCGCTTCATATCCAGCCTCAGGAATTCCTCAAGTTCGTCCTCGGGGACACGTATCATGTGCTTTCTGAACTCTCTTTCAAGCGCTGCCCTGCCCTCAAAGATATTCTCCTCACGTCTTTCCTTTTTAAACCATGAGCGTATCTTGGATTTGGCTTCATTTGTCTTGGCAATATTGAGCCATGACCTGCTGGGTCCATGCCCTGCTACATTAGATGTCAGTATCTCAATGATCTCACCGGTGCTGATCTTATGGTCATAGGACACCATTTTCTCATTGACCTTAGCACCGCTCATACGATGACCGACTTCGGTATGTATCGCATAAGCAAAGTCTATAACAGTAGAACCTACAGGAAGTGTGATCATATCTCCCTTAGGGGTGAATGCAAAAACGTCCTCAGGAGAAAGATCGCTCTTTATCGCCCTTACTATCTCCTCTACGTCATTTGATTCCTTCTGATTCTCAATTATCTGTCTTATCCATGCAAGACGCTTGTCATCCTTAGCATTACTCTTTACGCCCTCTTTGTACTTCCAGTGGGCAGCGATGCCGTATTCCGCAAGGCGGTGCATATCCCATGTTCTTATCTGTACTTCAAAAGGTATGCCTTCTCTGCCTATAACAGTGGTGTGCAGTGACTGATACATATTCGCCTTAGGAGTTGATATATAATCCTTGAACCTGTTGGGTATGGGCTTGAACATATCGTGGATTATACCAAGGACATTATAGCACTCATTTACAGTATTTACTATAACTCTTACAGCGTATCTGTCATATATCTCATCTATGTCCTTGCCGTCACGGTATACCTTTTTATATATGCCGTAGTTGCTCTTTACACGTCCCGATACTGTCGGTGCGGGATCAAATTCCTTGGCAAGACGCTCCGCGATCTTATCCTTGATGCTTTCTACCAGTGCTTCACGGCTGTCGCGGCGCAGTGCCATCATTTGTTCTATCTCCTCATGTGCAAAGGGATCAAGATAAAAAAACGAAAGGTCTTCCAGCTCATCCTTTATGGAACGTATACCCAGCCTGTGAGCGATAGGAGCATAGATATTCATAGTTTCTCGCGCTATGGTCCTTCTCTTGTCATCACGGCAGAAATTCAGCGTGCGCATATTATGGAGCCTGTCCGCTAGCTTGATTATGATAACTCTTATATCCTCACTCATAGCAAGCAGTATTTTTCTGATGTTTTCAGCTTTCTGCTCATCCTTGGTGAATATCTCCACCTCGCCAAGTTTTGTTACACCATTTACCAGCATGGTCACATCAATACCAAACATCTTGTGCAGCTGTTCAAGAGTACAATCCGTATCCTCAACAACATCGTGCAGAAGTGCCGCACAGATAGTATCGGTATCCATACCCAGTTCAAGGAGTATATAACCGACTGCTATAGGATGAGATATATATGGCTCGCCAGATTCTCTTTTCTGATCATGATGATACTTCTCGGCTAGCTCGTATGCTGATACTATCTTTGAAAGATCATACTGTTTTTCACTGTCCAGAACCTTCTGGACGATCATATCTATAGTATATACCTGTCTGCTTGCTTTCAGTATATATGCAGGGATCTGCAGGCTTCCCTCTGCAGTTTCGTATGTACTTCTTCTCGGTGCTTCTTCCCCATTGGATCGGTTGTTCTCAGACATCAGCTATTCCACCCTTCATTCTTTTTCTTCTATCATTTTTCTAAGCTTTACAAGCGTATCGGATTCCTCCAGCACCACTTTTTTGTGGGCAGGAAGGATATTTATCATCATAGATGCTCCATCAACGGATATCAGTTCCTTATCTCTGAATATATCCGTTATTATCCTCAGCTTACAGTAGTTCATACTGTCACTGGACAATCTCATAAATAGCGCGTCAAGACTTATCTCCCTTACGCTGCTGAGATATTTGTATACGCTGACCAGCTCTTCACGCTCGGGTATGACCTTTTTAACAAAGCTGACAGGGACTTCCTCACCGTTCATCAGTTTCTCATAGGTATCCTTTGCAGCAAAGTATCTGTCCTGCTTCACACCGCTGAGTCTGTGATCTACTACCCTTACTGTCACAGATTCTCTGTCATTGAATACATTTATATCAAGTTCGACCATCATATCGATTAGATCGCCCTTAGCAAAACACAGCTTTGTGGGATCCTGCCCGAATATCAGCGCATAAGCATTAGTCCTGCCATAAGTGAAAGACAGCTTAGTGTGAGCATTATCTTTAAGCGGGATTATCTCATTTACCCTGGCACCAAGCACGGCAAACAACGGTCTTGGATTTCCCTCACCGATCGGTTCGAGAACACTGAGACCCTTTACCATCTCAACGTCAAGGTCAGCCGGCATAAGCACTTTATCAGCATAAAGTGTCTTTACCGCAGGCTTTTCGAGTCCCGCTGAGTACTCATAGACTTTTTCGGTAAATTTGCTGATATCCTCCTCTTTCAATGAAAATCCGCCTGCACATTCGTGTCCGCCGAATTTCGTAAGGAGCTCAGCACAGTACGTCAGACAAGTGTGGATATTCAGCCCCTTAACAGATCTTGCAGAGCCCCTCGCCATGCCGCCATCCTCGATAGAGATTATGATAGTCGGCTTACTGTAACGGTCTAGTATCTTTGAAGCCACTATACCGATGACTCCATGATGCCAGCCCTTTCCTGCCAGTACTATAACTCTGTGATCAAGCACCTTCGGGTCATTCCTTATGTAGTCCTCGATATCCTTCATAATTTCCTGCTCACATTTCTTGCGCTGAGAATTCAGAGTTATCATAGTATCCACATAGCTCTCGGCATCTTCCATATCCTCGCTGAGTATAGCTTTTACAGCAGTCAGCGGTGAGCCGAATCGTCCTGATGCATTTATAACAGGACCTATCCTGAAACCGATATGATCTGATACTATCCTTTGTCGGTCGATCTTCAGTTTATCCAGAAGTATGCCAAGACCGGCATTTTCTGTGTTGGGCAGATACCTGAATCCTGCCTTAACAAGTGTTCTGTTCTCACCCTTCAGTGGTACGATATCAGCAACTGTACCTATGGCACAAAGATCGGAGTACTGCTCAACAGCTGCATCATAACTGCCTCCGTCAAGGGCTGCACAAAGTTTCAGCGCGACACCTGCTCCACACAGATCTTTGAAACTGCTGGGGCAATCCGGACGGTGAGGGTCAACTATAGCTTCAGCTTCAGGAAGTTCGTCACCTACCTGATGATGATCGGTGATAACAAGCTTTATGCCGAGTTCACGGCAGCGTTTTGCCTCTTCTACCGAAGAAATACCATTATCCACCGTAACAATAAGCTTGACATCCTTTTCGGCAAGCTCCTCTATAGCTGCTATATTCATGCCGTAGCCTGCTTCTCTTTCGGGGATGTAGTACATTACATTCGCACCCATACTCTCAAGATAGTTGAAAAGTATCGAGGTCGACGTTATACCGTCACAGTCGTAATCTCCATAAACACATATAAGCTCATAAGCATCTACAGCCTGTTCAATGGTTTCAACTGCCTTGTCCATATCCTTTATCATCATAGGATCCTCAAGCTCCTGCTCGGTAAAAAAGCTTACGATACTGTCCTCATCATCTATCCCACGTGCGGAAAGAATCTCAAGCACAAGCCTGTTAAGATCGGTCTTTTTCAAAAAATACTCGACCTTCTCCGGATCGGGCTTGCCTATCCTCCACTTGAACATCTATACTACCCCCATTATAAAATAATTAATATATATTATATCACTTCGGAAATATTTTTACAAGAGTAAAAAATTAAATTTATTATTATATATAACAAAAGCATATCCCCCTTCCGCAGAAGAGGGATATTTTTTGTACTATTTTTTCTTTATTTCCGATATGAGCTCATCAGTAAGTTTTTCGATCCTGACAAAGTCCATAGCATCGATATAATACTTCTCGATTTCATCATGGACTGCCTTTGCCGACCTGATAGCAGAGTATACCTCATCTGACAGTGCACTGATAGTAAGCCTGTTCATTTTAAGCCTTCTTTTGCAGCGTGTTATAGCATCCTTATCATAGAAACGAGATAGCTTCAGCTTTATGCTGTCATCAGCGGCAAAATGATTCAGCTGTGTCGATGATATAAACGCAAGACCAAGTTCAGGTATGAGCAGATGTTCGTAAGAAGTATTATTCAGCCACTGACACGGACACAATATTACATCAAACCCCCTGCGGACTGCCTCAGCGGCTATTTTTTCACATATGATGTGTGCACAGGCGAAGTCCTCATCACAGAGCAGATATTTATCTGTGTAGCTGTCGATCGTTTCGGTAAAGGTCATACATCCAAATTCTGTCAGGGCTGATAGCTGACTAAGCTCACGCTTGCCGGTACCATTACCCTTTCGCGGCAGCAGCTTTTTATATAATCGCGACATAAAGGCATCCAGCTTTTTTTCATCTATACATCCTAGTGATGTACTGAAGCTGTCACCACATACATTTGAAAGTGCGACAGAGAATCTTTTCGCCCTTTCAAGAAGCGACTTGTTCTTATCTGTTACCCCGATTATTTCATCCTTATATGGCAGCAGTTTATCTTCATCCCAGAATCGTCCCAGGTCAATGATCTTCTGCTTAACAGCAGGATATGCAGGATCGAAAACATGAGGAGCCGTACCATCAACGATCAGTACTCCCGAAGTTTCAAGCATAACAGCATCCAGTGAAGCAGGATCAGATGAACAATAAAACCTGACGATATGTTCACTATTTTCAAATTCTGCTGCGATACGTTTCATCAGCGAGGATTTACCCGTACCTGCTCCTCCCTTGAGGATATAAGTAAAAACACCATCCTCAGCCATAAGTCTGCCAAAACCTGTAGAAAATCCCTGCTGTGTCATGCAGCCCAAAAAATACTTTTCTGACATAAAAGCACCTCCGTCCTTTCATGGTATATACTATGCATAAGAACAGCAACTTGTTAATACATCATGAAAGAGTATACCCGAAAACAGCTTTTACGCCGCTTTCGGGTATGGTGCTTATATGAAACATTTAAGTTATCAGGCTTATAATCTTTGTGCCCACTTAACAGCGGCTTCCGTCCACGCCTCACATATAGGTTGGATATGACCTTCCCAGGTAGCTGTGGATTCGTCACAGAGGCTTATGCCATGTCCGCCGTGTTCGTAGATATGTGATTCAAAGGGTATCCAGTTCTTTGCAAGTTCTGTCATATAGAACAGAGAATTCTGCACCCTTACACATCCGTCATCGGAACAGTGCCAGATGAAAGTCTGTGGTGTATGCGGACCTACGTGCTTCTCCATAGCCAGATAGTCGCGAAGTTCCTTATCGTCCTCTCTGCCTCTGAGAAGATTCTGTATTGACCCCTCATGAGTAAATTCGGGATCGCTGGTAATAACAGGATAGCAAAGCATCGAAGCATTGACCTTGATATCCTCTGGCTTACAGCCAAGTGGCTTTGTTAGTATCTCATCATTCCAAAGATTTGCCATAGTTGCTGCCAGATGACCACCTGCTGAAAATCCCATAACTATTATCTTGTCAGGATCAATATCAAATCTCTCCGCATTGTCTCTTACGTACTTCACTGCCGCAGCACATTCCAGTGCGTTCTGAGGGAATGCTCTCTGACAAGTGTATTTCAGAACAAAACAGCAAATACCATGTCCCAGAAATCTCAGCGCGACCGGCTCTGATTCTCTTTCAGAACAAAAATCATACCCACCACCGGGACATATCACCATAGCACGGTGATGCTTTCTGCCGAGTTGCTCTGTGAAAGTATTATAATAACATTCAAGAGTCGCTCTGTCACCGATATCCTCAATACCGGCTTTTTCAAAATCAAAACTAAGTTCGATAGTTTCCTTCATCATAAAAAATTACTCCTTATCCACCGGCTGCAGCAGAACTTTCATTGCTGCCGTCCTCGTTTTTCTTCACGGAAGTATCCTCCGAAAGAGAAACAAAAACTATATAGCCGTCATCATTATTACCCGAAATAAAATTACCATACTCGCTGTCATCTGCCTTTGCAGGCACCGGTACACTGGTTGTTGCGCCATCACCGGAAGGAACAAAATATCCTGCATACTCTGCTCCGTCATCCGAAGTGAAATACAGCGGTTCTTCAAAAGTATAATCCTTTATTGCAGTTTCCAGTTTTTCAAGTCCTGCTGCACCTTCTGACCGGCTCATATCCTTTATGCAGGCAGCAGTCTCTTTTCCGATATATCTTAGTCTGCTTGCACCGCGCATTACAAAACCGTATCTATAACAGTTATTCGTTACCCAAGCATAATCCTTAATACCGGTGAAAGGCTTATATTCACCGTCTTCATTCACCATAAGATCGGCACATGACCCTATATATGCCTCATCCTTTTTAACAGCAGTATCATCAGGGATCAGGGATGTTACCATGAGTGTATCAAGTCCTGTAGCGTTCCTGAAATCCACTGCCAATGAATTTAGTGCTATGAGCATCTCTGTCATTGCTTCATCACTTGGCAGACCCGCTGCCATGATCTGTTCACCGTCAGCTGTAAACAGGTACCGATAAAGCGTGTCAGTTTCTCCGATCTTTCCGATATACGGATGATCGCTGTCAACCTGTACAAGCAGACCCTCACCGACACTCTGCACTTCTTTATAGACATAATTTTTAGTAAGCCGTTTTCCGTTAGCAGTATCAACTGCCGTATCATCAGCAGCTGAACTGTCAGCGGTACTGTTTCCTACGTTATTAGCCTTTTTATCAGTATCTCCCACCTTGCAGGACGTGGACAGAGCCACAAGCGCCAACAGCATGACAGCCATAGCCGCTGCAATATTCTTATATTTATATACCTTTATTCTGTTGATATCTGACATAAAGCTGCACCGCCTTCATAATTGTTTATTCAATTATAGCACATCTTTTTGTCAAATTTCAACATTTTAATGAACCTAAGTCACACTTTCATCACTAAATACAAATTGAAACACAACAATTTGTACAAAAGGTCAAAACTCATGTAACACCGCGAACATAATCAACAACTGACCGTAAAAACACCCTGCCTTCATTGGACTTCATCAGTTTATCAGGATCACTTGTACATACAACTACCTTGCCACTGCTTTTGTTGTATTCATACAACATCGCCAGATCATGGTTCCTCTCAAAGTTGTCTATCATACGCACTATCACACGCTTGTCTTCAGCATTGCCATCAAGTATCTCGAACCGTGATGACATAACAATATCCCACCATGCAGGAGTTGAATACTTCCTGCACGCAAAACCTTTTAGTGCAGGATGTGATACATCATTCAAAAGTCCCATCGTACCTACAGGCTCAGGTTTTTCCATCATTCTTGAAATAGAGCTGAACATAGGATAGCACCAGAAATCCTGACAATAGAAGCCTTCAACATAGTTTTCGGGTTTATTGAACAGAAGAACCGTCCTGCCTTCATCAAGAAGTCTTTCAGCTTCACTGTCCAGTTCACGGAATATATGCACTCCTTCAAGCCCCACCTCTTTCAAATCAGGAATGATCTCGATCTCATAATGGTTTCGTATATCTGTACCTTCAACTTCAAGTGTCAGCACAGCTGATGTAATCTCATCAACATACGGCATGGTTATTGTACTTCGGCAAATATCTGTATAAACGCTGTCATCGGATATTACTGCACTGCCTGTACAGCACTTATCTTCCCACTCGAACCTATAAATGACTTTTTTACCATAAAGGCTTACAGGTCTGTAATTTACAAGCCGTATATCAAATACAAATTCACTAGCGGATAATGGTGTATAGCTTTCAAACACCGCAAGTATCACCGCATCATTACAGAACTCACGCCATTCTTCAGCGGTGATGATACCCTTATTATCCATGAATGCATCAAGCATACCAACAAGAGCAGTTCCCTGTCCTGTAAAGTCCTGGATATCCAGTATCTGGAACCCGGCAAGCAGCTTTGAACGGAATACAGATTCAAGTTCTTCCTTATAGCAAGCCTTTGCAAGCTGACCTGAACAATAGAAATAATCCTTAGCCAGATGTAAAAGCCCCTTATTCTTCAGTCTCTCTCGGAATATCTCAAAATTCCGCGCTTTAAGCGAACCTGTATATTTTTCTATCTCATCAAAGTCAGGATAAGTTTCATACTGCCCTATCTCATGAGTAACTATAGGTATATCAGGTACAAAATCGTCGTCAGACTCAGCTGCACTTACAGTTTTCATCGTTGTACCGAACTGTATCTGAACTGTACCGCCAGCAGAATTATCTTCCCCATGAACGGATCCTACTATTTTTATAATACTATCATAGGAATGAACAGCTGAAGGTTTAAGCACCTGTATATGCCCCAAAGGTGCATCACACATAGCATAAGAGCCTCGCAGCAGCCTGTTCTTCGACAGGCGTACTCCAACAAAGAAATCATCGTTCTCTACAACACAAGGGAACCACTGAAAGTTGTTTGAACCCTGAGTATACAAATGCCTTTTATCAAACTTTTTATACATACCAATGATTTCATTGATACGTTCCTTACTGCCCCAGAGTTCATTACCCATTGACATCATACAGAAAGACGGATGATCACCGAATGCCTTCAGTATCGCAAAGCCTTCGGATATCAGGAATTCCTGCTCATCGGCATTATAGCCATCTTCATCAGGCGCTGTGACAGTTCCCCAGAAAGGAAGCTGAGGTTCCATATATATGCCGAGCATATCTGCTGCGATAAAAGCAGCCTCAGGCGGACAGCAAGTGTGAAAACGGTAGTGGTTGATCCCGAAACTGCGTGATATCCTCATCACACGAAGCCACTCGTCAATATCACACGGCGCATAAGAGGTCTTTGGAAATATCATACCGTCATGTTTGCCGCGAAGGAAAGTCTCCCTGCCGTTAACCATAAACTTTCCTTCGGAAGTTCTGAATTCTCTCATGCCGAAAATATGTCGGGATACATCTCCGTCCACATCAATAACAAGCTCATACAAATATGGGTTATGTTCGCTCCATAGCTTATAGTTTTCAGCCATTGGGTATTCAGCTGTAAATCTGCCGTCAGAAAAACTGACTTCAAAAGACTCACCGGCTGCAGACCCGTCAGGATAATTCAGAACTGTTATAACTGCCTTACCGCTTTCAGCGCCAACTGCTTCAGCAGTTACTTTTACAGTTCCAGAATGTATATCAGGTGTGATAGAAATATCTTTACAATGAACAGCACCGTAACCTATCAGCTCGATCCTGCCAAGGATACCGTTCCAGTTAGTCTGAGTATCAGGAGAAGTCATGTGACCGCCGCCGGTCTTGTATCCAACATTGGCGACCCTGATCACAAGTTCACGCTCACCTGTTCCTATAAATTCAGTAAGATCATAAATATGAGGTGCGCAGAAACTTTCCTGAACTCCAAGAGAGATTCCGTCAACAAAGACCTCAGTGATACGGGTGCGTTCAAGAAAAAGTTCCAGTGCTGAACATTTCAGAGCATTAGTATCTATAGTTCGTCTGTACCATGCATAGCCCTCAAATTTGTAGGTATCAGTAAGATGACCTGTATGACAATCATCGCTGACTTTACCCTTACGAGCATTTGAGGTTGTATCAGGCAGAAAAATATTATCGTTATAAAAAATATTTTCACCTGTACATTCGTGATCCAACGCAAGCTGCCAGTTCCCTTTTAAATCGATTTTTCCGACCATATCACCTCTCCCTTCCTCGTGTAATATAAATATATTATACCATAATATATTTAAGATTTCAATGACATCTTTCATCTTATCAAGAAAAATCAAAAAATCTGTTGAAATCAACAAAAAGATATGATACAATAAAATAAAACAAAACACAAGGGGTGATAATATGTCAATGACCGATAAGCAAGCACTGTTTACTCTTTCACTCATTTACACACCGGGCAAAGCTGGGATAGATTCTCTGATGCAGAAATATAATGATCCTGCTAAGCTTATGGATTCTCTTCAAAACCAGACCGACAAGGACATACCGCACAGCTTTTCAGCTGCGGCAAAAGCTTTTGACTACACACTGCCAGAGCAGATACAAAGCTATTGTGGAGAAAGGGGTATCGAGATCATAACACGGTATGACGAGGATTTTCCCGATGAACTCCTTGAAGTGGATTGTCCTCCCATGGCGCTTTATTGCCTTGGAGACAAAAAGCTCCTTAAAGAGAGAACCTCGCTTACAATTGTCGGCTCCCGTGAAGCAACTCCGTATTCCATTGACGTTGCTAAGTATTTCGCCCGTACCAAAGCGAGAGATGGACACACAATTATCAGCGGATTTGCACGCGGTATCGACACCGCCGCCCACACAGGTGCAATCGAAGCCGAAGGAAAGACCATAGCTGTACTGGGATGTGGAATAGACTACGATTATCCCAGATACAGCGGAGATCTGAAAAATTCCATAGTTCAGAATGGGGCTGTTATTTCTGAATACCCACCCTTGGAAAAACCCGACAGAGAGTATTTCACCATACGAAACCGCATGATAGCAGGACTTTCAAAAGCTGTGCTGGTAGTTCAAGCAGGAGTACACAGCGGTTCGATAAACACCGCCAGCCATGCAATTTCCCAAGGCAAGGATGTTTACTGCATACCTCCCGCGAATATCTTCAACGATATCTACAAAGGACAAAGCGTACTGCTTCGCGACGGTGCTATTCCCGCCTTTGAACCACATGATATCGTACTTTAAACAGAAAAAAATACTCTTAAAAGAAACGGAGATCTTTCATGCCTAAAAGGAAAAAGATATTGAAAAGAATCGTCATCGTAATATTATTTATATTCCTAATCAGTTTTATCATTCGTGACCTGACATTCTACAATCATTTTAAAGACAATATTTTTGAAATACCGAAATCACATCATATCTGGGGAGACGAAGATGAAGGATATCTCTATGAAACATATTTCTTCATCCAAAAAGTCCCCGACTCACAGGAAGAACTGGAAAAAGATGTTCGATCATTTATATACGAGAATAAGATTATCGAAGATGCAAAAATTGAGGGAACGAATACCGTATCATTAAATTTCATGATCGCTGATTTCAGAATGCCGATCTATTTCGCAGAAGATCCCAAAAGAGAAAAATATTCAGAGTATCATATCAAAACCCATATGACAGCGCATTATCTTTATGATATTGACAATGACACAGAAAAACTCGAGTTCTATCAAGTAAAACGCAGTTTCTGAGATATCTTCTGACCATCGATAATACAAAAAGACCGCAGCATACCGAAATATGCTGCGGTCATATTTATTGAAGTAATATCAATTACTTGATCATGCTTGCGATTTCGTCTGCGAAGTTCTCTTCCTTCTTCTCAACGCCCTCGCCTCTCTCGAAACGAACAACTTCAGCAACAGTGATGCTGCCGCCCAGCTTCTTAGCCTCAGCTGCAACGTACTCCTGTACGGAAACCTTGTCGTCCTTTACGAAAGCCTGTTCCAGCAGACAGTTCTCCTTGTAGTACTTGCCTACCTTGCCTTCAACGATCTTAGCTCTTACCTGCTCAGGCTTGTTAGCCATCTTAGGATCCTCAGCCATCTGAGCCATCATGATCTCCTTCTCCTTGTCAAGAACCTCAGCGGGAACTTCGTCTCTCTTGAGGTATGCAGGGTTCAGAGCTGCGGACTGCATTGCAACGTCCTTACCAACAGTCAGAACTGCATCGTCCTTGATATCGGTATCCATCTTAACCAGAACGCCGATGCTACCGCCGTTGTGAACGTAAGAAGCAACAGTACCTTCCAATCTAACGAAACGACGGATAACGATGTTCTCTCTGATCTTCATGCCTGCGAGCTCAGTCAGAACTTCGTCAACAGTCTTGTCGCCGCCGCTGATAGTGGTTGCCTTCAGAGCGTCAACGTCAGCAGGGTTCTTTTCAACGATAGTATTAGCAACGCTTGCAGCGAAAGCCTTGAAATCGTCTGTGTTAGCAGCGAAGTCAGTCTCGGTGTTGATCTCTACCATAACACCTACGCCGTTGTTAACAACAGTAGCAACAACGCCTTCAGCAGCAGCTCTGCCGCTCTTCTTAGCCTGTGTAGCAAGGCCCTTTTCTCTCAGTGCCTCGATAGCCTTATCCTGATCGCCGTCAGCTGCAACGAGTGCTCTCTTGCAGTCCATCATGCCGACGCCTGTAATGCTCATAAGTTCCTTTATAGCCTGAACTGTAACGTTAGCCATTTTAAATTCCTCCGATTCTGTTATATTACTCACAACAAGGCAGACAAATCAACTTATTGCCTGCCTTGAAAAATTCTGTATTCTTCAGCTGAGAAATTACTCAGCGTCCTCAGCCTCTGCCTTTTCAGCTTCCTCAGCAGAAGTAGCATCCTCGCCCTGTCTGCCTTCGATGATAGCATTAGCCATGCAGCCTGCGATCAGCTTAACTGCTCTGATAGCGTCATCGTTGCCGGGGATAACATAGTCAACATCGTCAGGATCACAGTTTGTGTCTACGATAGCTACTACGGGGATACCCAGCTTCTTAGCCTCAGCTACAGCGATCTTTTCCTTTCTGGGGTCAACAACGAAGAGAGCGCCGGGGAGCTTCTTCATGTTCTTGATACCGCCCATGAACTTCTCGAGCTTCTCGATCTCGAGCTTCAGCTTGGTAACTTCCTTCTTGGGGAGCAGCTCGAAAGTGCCGTCCTCTTCCATTGCGTGCAGCTGCTCAAGTCTCTTGATTCTCTGCTCAATGGTCTTGAAGTTAGTCATCATACCGCCCAGCCATCTAGCGTTTACATAGTGAGCATTAGCTCTCAGTGCTTCCTCCTTGATGGAGTCGCCAGCCTGCTTCTTGGTACCTACAAAAAGTACCTCCTGACCGTTTGCGGAGATCTCTCTGATAAACATATAAGTCTCTTCCAGCTTCTTAACTGTTTTCTGGAGATTGATGATGTAGATGCCGTTACGCTCTGTAAAGATGTAGGGCGCCATTTTAGGGTTCCATCTTCTTGTCTGGTGACCAAAGTGTACACCTGCTTCAAGAAGCTGCTTCATTGATACTACTGCCATGGTAGTAACCTCCTGTTTGGTTTAAAATTTCCGTTATACGGATGATACATAACCTCCGGACGATATTGCCGACTCAAACCCCGCTGAATGCCGCAAGCGGCACATAGCGTCATGCAACGCCATTACGCATAGGGACCAAAAGCCATAGTTCGTCCGTGCGAATTACCATAATATTATAACACACTTTCCCCGGAATTGCAAGTATATTTATCTCGATGTTTTCACCAAATTATCAATTTTGTATTGTGGCTCTTTTGATGATTTTGCCTTATCACCTATATCTACCAATATTGTATCCTCACCTATCAGCCTTATATCACTGCATCTTATTATCACATCATCATCTCTTCCCATAAGTCCCATAGCCCTGGAGCGGCCATATAATACTATCGATATCACCCTGCCATCATCAGTATCGAGTTCGATATCATCCGCATAGCCTATTTTTTCTCCCGTCCTTACATTTACAACTTCTTTATTTCTCAGTGCTGAAAAACTGCAGATCATCCAAATGCCTCCTTTATCCAAGATACTTCTTAGTACATGATATTCCTTTATATGATCAGAGATTCATCTTTATGATCATTTACCGTTAATTGGTGTGATATGTATTTCCGAAATATTGTGAATAACCTGTGTTTCGCAGGGCAGACTTTATTTAAACTGAAATTAACAACAAAGACGGAGGACGTAAATGCAGTACAACAAAGTCGAGATAAGCGGAGTAAATACCGGTGATCTGAAGATTCTGACCGAGAGCGAAAAGCAGGAACTGCTTAAAAGATCAGCCGACGGCGACAAAACCGCCCGTGAAAAACTCATAAAAGGTAACCTGCGCCTTGTGCTGAGTGTTCTGCAGAAATACTCAGGCGGAAAAGAAAACCCCGATGACCTCTTTCAGGTAGGAGTCGTGGGATTGATCAAAGCTATTGACAATTTCGATGTCGGATTGAATGTCAGATTCTCAACCTACGCTGTCCCTATGATACTCGGAGAGATCAAGAGATATATGCGCGATTTCAGACCAATACGTGTCAGTCGTTCGATGCGTGATCTGGCTTACAGAGTAATGCAGGCAAAAGAACGCTTTATCGCAGAAAAGCAGCGAGAACCTTCAATAGATGAGATCGCAGAGATCACCAACGAGAAGCGCGCAGATATAGTCACTGCACTTGAATCAGTTACAGACCCTGTATCGATATACGAGCCTGTATATACCGATGGCGGTGACCCTCTGTGTATAGCCGATCAGATATGCGACAGCACAGATGACAGCAGCTGGCTGGAGGAACTTACCATGAAAGAAGCATTGAAGGAGCTGCGTCCGCGGGAAAAGAATATCCTGTTCCTGCGATTTTTTAAAGGACACACGCAGGTCGAAGTGGCACATGAGATAGGCATATCACAAGCGCAGGTATCACGGCTTGAAAAGAACGCACTGAACAAAATAAAATCACAGCTTTAAAAAATAAGGTTCATGTCGTTTGAAATAAGTTATCTTCTCAAAACCTGCAGCCCTGGCAAGCTCTATACCTTCAGGTATACCCTTTCCAAGATCGGAGGTCCTGTGAGCATCGGATCCGACCGTCAGTATCTCACCACCAAGTTCACGGTACAGCTTGAGGATATCAAAGTCAGGGAAAGTCCTGCCGTATTTCTGCCTTAGCCCCGATGTGTTTATCTCAATACCCTTGCCCCGGGAAATAAGTGTCCTGAAAATCTCCCTGATCATTTCTTCATACCCAGAGATATCCACCTGCCTGCCATACTCTCCGCAGATATACCTCAGTGGATATGTCAGGTGTCCAAGAACATCTATATCAGCGCTGCGGCACATTTCAAGAGTCTGCTCAAAACAATCTTTCAGCAGACTCTGTATCTCATCATCGGACATTTTTGCGTAATCAAGATAATAGAAATCATCTACGCCCTTATTCATATGGTGAGAACCTATTATAAAATCCAGTCGCGGATCATTGACAATAAGTTCTGCCTTTTCTGTATTCTGCATCGGCTGACCAAGCTCTATTCCTACTATAATATCCAATCTTCCCCGAAAGCGCTCACGCAGTTCGGTCTGTTCCGTAATGCTCGAAAGTGCATACTTCCCAGCACCATACATCATCGCATCCACAGTATCAGGCGATGGTGCCTCCTCCCAGAAATTTACATCACAGTGATCGGTAAGAGCGTACACCGACATACCCAGTTCAGCAGCCTTCAGGCACATAGCCTCAGCACTATCCTCAGCATCGGGAGAATAGCTGCTGTGAGTATGCATATCAAGCAATATCCTATCCATTAACATTCACCCTCCGTGAACATATACTCAAGCCTGTCTGCCGCCTGCTTTGCCTTTTTAACAAACTCATCGGCGGATATTTGTGTATACTGTCTGGATCTGTCCCTGAACACCTCAAGTGACAACGCACCTTCATACCCTATTGTTTTCAGCTTTTCAGCGAACAGTCTATAATCGATATTTCCGTCAAACGGCAGCATATGCGAATCTGAACTGCCTTCATTATCATGGATATGGAGCGCTTCAAGAAGTCCGCTGTGCTTGACAAGTCTGTCTTCACCTTTTGTGAAACAGTTCTCATGTCCAATATCATAGCAGAATCCTACACTTTCACTGACACCAAACTTATCAAAAAGGATATCAAGGAAAGAAGGAAGCTGAATATTTTCAAAAAGCAGCTTCACCCCATAATTTGCTGCCGTGGATATCAGACCGTCAAAATTTTTCATACCAAACAAAGATACCTGCGGCGGAACAAGACCGTCTGTGGGATGAACAACTATGCGGCTTACATTATTCTCGGCGCAAATACGTATACAATCCGCAGTACGATTATATATAGCTGTACTGTCACTGCGTTTATCCCACAGGGCATTCATTCTGTCAAACGGCGAATGGACATTCTCCACCGCAAGTCCTGTTTTGTCTGCAAGTTCAAACTGGTTATGCTTGTATTCTTCGGAAAATCCCAGCATTACACCGTCAAATCCGTTTTCTTTTATAAGAGACAGGCGATCTTCAAGCGGTATAGCGGCAGTAAAGTCCGCGAACATATTCAGCTTCATATTCCCTCCTTGAAAAGTAATTTGTACGTATACAAAAAGAGGGGCACAAAAGCCCCTCGTGGTTTCTTAGTTTTTGAGTGAATGCAGAGGTGCAGGTATCTGACCGCCTCTGTTTATGAACTTGCTTGCAGATTCCTTTTTGAGCGGCATAACAGGTCCGCAGCCAAACAGACCGCCCCAGTCAAGCTCATCACCAACATCCTTACCGATCGCAGGTATAACTCTTACAGCAGTTGTCTTGCAGTTGACCATACCTATAGCAGCCTCGTCCGCAATAATAGCAGACAGAGTATCAGCAGGGGTATCACCGGGAACAACTATCATATCAAGACCAACAGAGCATACTGCGGTCATAGCTTCAAGCTTCTCGATGCACAGAGTACCGCTCTTGGCAGCAGCGATCATGCCGGCATCCTCGGATACAGGTATAAATGCGCCGGAAAGTCCGCCGATACGTGAGCAAGCCATTACGCCGCCCTTCTTTACAGCATCGTTGAGCATAGCAAGGCAAGCTGTAGTACCGTGAGTACCGCACTTTTCAAGACCTATTTCCTCAAGTATATGGGCAACAGAGTCACCTACAGCAGGTGTAGGTGCCAGAGAAAGATCAACTATACCAAAAGGCACACCAAGTCTTTCCGAAGCGATAGTACCAACAAGCTGACCAACGCGGGTGATCTTGTAGGATATTTCCTTTATAACGTCAGCGATACCTGTGATATCAGCATCGGGATATTTCTTCAGTGCAGCCCTTACAACTCCGGGTCCGGATACACCTACATTTATCATGCAATCAGGTTCACCAACACCGTGGAATGCACCTGCCATAAAGGGGTTGTCCTCAACTGCATTACAGAAAACTACCAGCTTAGCAGCGCCGAAGCAAGCCTGATCAACGGTTTTTTCTGCACATTCGCGGATTATGCCGCCCATCATCTTTACGGCATCAAGATTGATACCTGTCTTGGTAGAACCTATATTTACCGAAGAACATACTCTCTCGGTCGTAGCAAGAGCCTCGGGAATGGACTTTATAAGCTCAACATCACCAGCAGAGAAGCCCTTGGGCACCAGTGCGGAATATCCGCCTATAAGGTTAACACCAACGGTCTTAGCAGCCCTGTCCATAGCATGAGCGAACTTAACAGGCGAACCCTTGCAGGCAGCGGAGATTATAGCTATGGGAGTAACAGATATACGCTTATTGATTATCGGTATGCCAAGTTCCTTCTCGATCTGTTCACCTACCTTGACCAGATCCTTAGCCTTGGTAGTTATTTTCTCATAGACTTTTTCGCAAGCTTTATCTATATCACTGTCGATACAGTCAAGCAGGGATATGCCCATAGTTATGGTACGTATATCAAGACAATCGTCCTGAATCATGCGTATTGTTTCCAGAATGTCATATACATTTATCATATTACAGATATCCCCTTATCAAATATGGTGCATACAGTTGAAAATATCCTCATGCATTACGTGTACCTTAACACCCAGTTCATCACCGAGTGCGGTCAGAGTATCGCTGAGGGTAGCGAAATCAGAATTCAGCTTGGAGATATCAACTACCATTATCATAGCAAAAAGTTCCTGCAATACGGACTGAGTGACCTCCTCAACGTTTGCATTCAGTTCAGCACACTTAGTGCTTACTTTTGCAAGTATACCAACAGTATCCTTGCCGATAACAGTAACAACTGCTCTCATATATAAAACCACCTTTCAGTCATATCTTATTTAACCTATTAATTATAACACAAAACAAAGCTTTTGCCAATAGTTTATTTTATAAACATTCTATTAACGTGACGATTATGTGGTCAAAACGATCTTTCTGCTATACTCGCTGACGAATTCCGGTCTTCCGCTGACACACATCTGTTGGAATGCTGCGGCATTTCTTTCAAGTTCTGAAATCCTGGCTGCTCGAGGCGAGAGCTTTTCAAGTTCAGCCAGAGATGTAGAGTATTTCATTGTCATACCCCTGCAGGCAGAAAATATTTCTCTCCCCTTATCATTTAGAGCAAGTATGCGTCCGTATGGTACATCAAAAAAATCATGTGACGTAACACCAAGTGCAAGATACATTATCATACGTCTTACTCTGGCGAGAGTAATTGCCTTATGCTTGAACTGCTCGGCAAGATCTGAGACCGAGTGTATGAGTTCACATTTCGCTCCCCTCGTATTTACGAACCGTCTTGCAAGGTGTGTAGACATATCCGGAAGGCGCTGTATATCAGAAACAGGAGAGGTCATTATCTTCAGAAGTAATGACTTATCGGCATATTCCATAAGGAATGGCTCACTATCCATCATCTTCGGAACATACGCAGAATAGTCCGTACCTGCTTTTATAAGCTGACGTATAAAAGATGCACTTGCTATACCTTCACACACCTCATCGCTGTCATGCGAAACACCTTTTCTGCCAACGGCTGTCGGAGCGATCCACGGAGCATACTTTTTTAATGCCTTTATATATTCGATCGCCAGCATATTATTGGGTCTGTCAAACAAAGCCTTTATATCGGTTATACCGGACGCCGATGCTACAGCCGCAGGGTAAGGTACTCCGTTCTCCAGCAATTCTTTTACACGTTCTGAGTCTTCAAGCTCACAGGAGATCTCTGCAGCCCTGTTCAGAAGGGATATGTCAGCATCCTCACAGCCGAAGGAAAGCATTGAAACTCCGTCTTCACCAAAGCCTGCAAGTATCTGCACCGCACCTGAGGCAAAACGTTCCGCACTCGAACAGGAGTAAGGACACGGAAGCTCAATAACAAGATCAGCTCCGTTCTCAACTGCAGTTTTAGCCCTGAAATACTTGTCAGCAATTGCAGCTTCTCCGCGCTGGACAGATGCACCGCTCATAATGACTACGATGTGAGTTGCACCTGAACGCCGCGTTTCTTCCAGATGATATTTATGCCCGTTGTGAAAGGGATTATACTCAGCTATCACTCCAGCTATCTTCATAACTCGCCTCCTTCACAGTTTGAATTAACTAATTCATAGAATAAATATTGTGCAATATGTATATTTAATCAAAACAGACTTGCAATTTCTCACAAAAATTGTTATACTAATATTATATGATATCAGGGCAGGATTGTCAAGCCCGATATAATATCTATTTATATTTGAGAGGAGAATTTCCCAATGAAAATTCTTGTTGTAAATGCAGGTTCTTCTTCGCTGAAATATCAGCTGCTGAACATGGAGGACGAAAGTGTTATTGCAAAGGGTAACTGCGACCGTATAGGTATCGACGGTCATGTCAGCGCCAAGACAGGTGACGGCAGAAGCTATGAAGCTGACTGCAATTTTCCTACCCACACCGAAGCTTTTGAGAAGCTGGTTGAGATACTGACAAGCGGTGAGACAAAGGTTATAGATTCTATGGACGAGATCTCAGCAGTTGGTCACAGAATAGTACAGGGCGCTGAGATATTCAGAGAGACCTGCGCTGTTACCGACGAAGTTATCGACAAGATCGACAGCCTGGCTGAACTGGCACCTGTTCACAATCATCCTCACGCACTGGCACTGAGAGCATGTAAGGCAGTTCTTCCCGAGGGCACACCTCAGGCAGTTGTATTCGATACTGCATTCCACGCAACTATGCCCAGAAAGGCTTACCTCTATGGTCTGCCCTATGAGTGCTACAAGGATCTGCACGTAAGAAAGTACGGCTTCCACGGTACATCTCACAGATTCGTTTCCGGCGAGCTGGCTAAGGTAATGGGCAAGAAGCCCGAGGAACTGAAGATAGTTTCCTGCCACCTTGGCAACGGTTCTTCCATCACAGCTGTTGATGGCGGTAAGTCCGTTGATACTTCCATGGGCTTCACTCCTCTGGACGGTCTTGTAATGGGTACACGCTGCGGTGCTGTTGACCCCTCCGCTGTTGAGTTCGTAGCTAAGAAGAAAGGCTTCACTCCTGATGAGATGACTGCTTATATGAACAAGCAGTCAGGTTTTCTGGGTGTATCCGGCATAAGCTCAGATAACAGAGATATCCAGAAGGCTGCTGCTGAAGGCAACGAGCAGGCTCAGGCTGTTAACGAGATGCTGACATATCAGATCAAGAAGTACATCGGTTCTTATGCTGCTGCTATGGGCGGCGTTGACGCTGTTCTGTTCACAGGCGGTATCGGTGAGAATGCTCCCGAGGTAAGAGCTGACGCTTGTGAGGGTCTGGAGTTCCTGGGCATCAAGATAGATGCTGAGAAGAACAACTGCCGCGGCAAGCTGGTAGAGATCTCCACTGCTGATTCCAAGGTAAAGGTATATGTTATACCCACAAACGAGGAACTTCTCATCGCAAGAGATACTCTTGCACTTATCTCAAAGTAATAGTACATAAAAGTTTGCTCCCCTGTGTGATAACACGCAGGGGAGTTTTTATTCATAAAATAAAAAGCACGGAGAAATCTCCGTGCTGTAATCGATTATCTCTGTTCGCAGATCAGCTTGATAGCTGTTCTCTCTTCACCGTCTATAACGACATTAGCGAAAGCAGGAACGCAGACCATATCTATCCCAACAGGTGCAAGATAACCTCTGGCAATGGCAATTGCTTTGATCGCCTGGTTTGCAGCGCCAGCACCGACAGCCTGGACTTCAACAGAGCCCTGCTCTCTTATAACACCAGAAATAGCGCCTGCTACAGAATTAGGTGCAGATCGTGATGAAACTTTCAAAACTTCCACCATCTATACCTCCTTTTCCCAAAAACAAGATTTTACACTTTACAGTAATACCATTATACTACAGAATGGTAATTTTTGCAATAGGGATTTTTCTTTTTTGTTACTTGCGACTAATAACCCTTATAATATTTGTAGATTTTCCCGATTTTTCATCGAAACTGACCACTACTCCATTCAAAAAACACGCAGAATAACTCTCTGTGAACTTAACAGGCTTGTGGTATCTGAACTTTTCGATTACGATATCACTGTCAACACCAAGCACTGAAAGCTCAGGTCCTGTCATACCAACATCGGTTATATAAGCTGTATGCCCGCCCAGTATGACTTCATCAGCAGTCTGCACATGGGTATGAGTACCAAGTACTGCTGTAACACGACCTTTAAGATAATGACCCATAGCTTTTTTCTCACTGGTTGCCTCAGCGTGGAAATCAACAAAAATATTCGGTGTGTCGATACTCTTGAGTATCTCATCTATCTCGGTAAACGGATTGTCAAGAGCTTCCATATACATAGTTCCCATAAGGTTCACCACTGCGATCTTCACAGGACAAAGGTCAATGTAAGCCACTCCCCTGCCTGCAACCCCATCGGGAAAATTTGCAGGACGTATCAGGAACTCGCTGCTGTCATAAAGATCAACCATCTCGCGGCGGCGAAAACAGTGGTTGCCTGTAGTGACAACATCAACACCCATCCGCATAAACCGGTCAAAGGATTCAGGTGTTATCCCGTTTCCCTGAGCAGAATTTTCACCGTTGACTACTGTAACATCTATATCATACTCTCTTTTAAGTTTATAAAGCTGTTCTTCCAGGAAATCTGTTCCGGAACAACCTACCACATCTCCGATAAATAAAAGGTTCATATTATACCTCATTCTATTATAATTGCCTGAAAGGCTTATATTATTATACAGCATTCCCATAAAAAAAGCAATAGCTGCAAACAAAAAAGCCGATACCGTTTTACGATATCGGCTGAATGTTTTATTATTCGATGCTGTCCTTATTAACTTTTTCAAGAGAAACATCAGGATCATCAGAAATATCTACCATATCAACGGTATCTTTAACTTCTGAATTATCGGTGATATCATCGATTCTATCCTTGACCTCTTTCACAGGCTCATCGTCAAGCAGCTCACCTTTCATAAGCTTATCGAACTTCTCGCCGTCGATCTTCTCATTCTTTATAAGGTACTGAGCTACCAAGTGCAGCTGATCTATATGCTCCTTCAGCAGAGTTTCAGCCTGCTCAAAGGCATTCTCAACGATCGTTCTGATCTCGTTGTCGATCTCAGCAGCAACATTATCGGAATAGCTTGGAGTATTTGTATAATCCCTGCCAAGGAACACTTCATGTTCACCCTGACCATATACAACAGGTCCGAGATTATCACTAAAGCCGTATCTTGTAACCATATTCCTTGCAGTAGCAGTAGCTCTTTCAAGATCGTTTGAAGCACCGGTAGAGATATCATCAAGTATCAGCTTTTCAGCAACACGTCCTCCAAGAAGTACAACGATGTTATTATACATCTCATTCTTACTGACATAGGTCTTATCCTTTTCGGGAAGGCTCATAGTAAAGCCGCCAGCCTGACCTCTCGGTATGATAGTTACCTGATGTACCTTATCACGCTTCTGACAATAGAATGTGCATATAGCATGACCTGCCTCATGGTAAGCAGTAAGCTTCTTCTCATCCTCGGTAATTACCTTGGATCTCTTTTCAGGACCTGCAACTACCTTTATAGCTGCTTCTTCCATATCAGCCTTGGTAATGGCTTTCTTGTTCTTCCTTGCAGCCAGCAGTGAAGCTTCATTTGCAAGGTTCTCAAGATCGGCACCTGTAAATCCTACAGTAGTCTTAGCTATAGTTTCAAGACTAACATCAGGTGCAAGAGGCTTATTCTTTGTATGAACTTTCAGTATATCCTCTCTGCCCTTGATATCAGGATAGTTTACAAGTATCTGCCTGTCAAATCTGCCGGGTCTGAGCAGAGCCGGATCAAGTATATCACGTCTGTTTGTAGCAGCCATGACTATAACTGACTCGTTATCCTCAAATCCGTCCATCTCAACGAGAAGCTGATTCAGGGTCTGTTCACGTTCATCATGACCGCCTCCAAGACCTGCACCTCTCTGTCTGCCCACAGCATCTATCTCATCAATAAATATGATAGCAGGAGCACTCTTCTTCGCCTGCTCAAACAGGTCACGTACACGGGATGCACCTACACCGACGAACATCTCAACAAAGTCTGAACCGGATATTGAGAAGAAAGGAACGTTTGCCTCACCTGCAACAGCTCTTGCAAGCAGTGTCTTACCTGTACCGGGAGGTCCCAGAAGCAGAACGCCTTTGGGTATCCTCGCGCCTATCTCAGCATACTTTCTGTTATCTTTCAGGAAATCAACGATCTCCTTTAGTTCTTCCTTTTCCTCGTCAGCACCTGCAACATCGGCAAAAGTTGCTTTCTTGCTGCTGGGTGCGAGCCTTGCATTAGTCTTTCCGAATCCGGACATCTTTCCGCCACCGGCACTCTTCATCATAAATACAAAGAAGAATATCATAACGCCCAGCATAAGGAATGTGGGGATCAGATTAAGCCAGAAGCTATTGTCGGATATTGGCACAAGGTCGTATTCCAGAGGTTCCTTGGGATTCTCAGCATCATACCTCTTACGGTAATTTACTGCTTCCTCACCGCCGAGAACTTCATTCACAAACAGTGAAACGTTTGGCACTTTGTATTCGATCTCTGTTTCGGGATCTTCCTTGAGCTTATATTTAAGCTCACCTGAACCAAGATCAAGCTTGAATTCACTGACTTCCAGCTTATCAAAATGACTCATGACCTCGGAATACTTTACTTCATCACTCTTGGTACTCATACTCATCAGCATATAGACAAGACCTGTTATTATGCAGATCGAAACTACAAGATAGATCAGCAGAGATCTTCCTCCGTTTTTCAATATATCACGACCTTTTGTTCTAAATTTGTGTTATAAACTGCTTTATCAGATAATTATAGACCCTCTCTGTGAAAACAGCGTGAAAGTAATGTCAAGATATGGAGTTATTCTGAAATAACTTCATAAGTCAATACTCTTCGCGTTGTGCTGTCTATCCTTACTCTGTCAGCTGCACCGAAATTCTCTGCAAGGACAATACCCTCATCATCAGCGAGAAGCACTGCGCTGTCACGCTTATGTAAGGGAAAAGCCTGTTTCATCAGTACCCTGACATCAGAGCTGTGTTCGCGGTTCACAAGACGTATCCTATCCCCAGCCCTGCGTTTTCTTAACACAATAACACCTTTTATTTTATCATAATCCAAGCAGGAATTTGCAAACTTTTTATTAACATTTTCAAATTTCCCGTCAATTTCTATAATTCGGAATTCGATATTTCGTCCCTGCCAATAGATAACTCCTTCAGAAACTTTTACCTGATCATCTGAACATACATTAAGATCACTGTTTTCTGAATAAATATACAGAGTATCCGACTTTGTACATGCAAAGCAATTTGACTTGATAGATATTTTTCCCCCATTACAGATGAGATGTTCTATCATCTCTATTTTATCCTGACTGACCTCGACATCATATTTAGCCAGTATACGCATAATGACCCTTCGCCTGATCGGGTAATCAAGCTTTCTTATCATTTTACATGAAAAGCCGTCATTGTATACAGCTTCTGCGAAAGCATCATCAGACATTTTTTCAAGAAATCTGCTGTCCTCACGGAGAAAGCCGAGGGTCTTGGCAAATGTATCCATCAGCGAAGGATTTATCTCACGCATTACAGGAACGACCTTATGCCTCAGCTTGTTACGGGAATATTCATCAAGCAGATTAGTTGAATCAGTAACAAAACTCTGTCCTTTTTCAAACAGATAAGCTTCAATATCTGCACGGCTGCACTCTATCAGCGGACGTATTATATTCTCCCTTACAGGCGGTATCGAAGCTATCCCTTTAAGGCCCGAACCTCTTGCGAGATTGAACAGAGTTGTTTCAAGACAGTCGTCAAGGTTATGAGCAGTACAGATTTTATCCGCATTAATTTCCTGTAAAGCTTTATATCTTAACAGCCTTGCACCTTCTTCTTCAGATACGGGATTAGCCCTGCAATAAGCCGGAACATCTACTACTTTAACAGTAATGTCAATATTCAAGCCTTTACACAATTCTTCGCAGAAATGCTGATCTCGATCTGCTTCTTCACCGCGTATACAGTGATTGACATGACACGCACATATATCGTACCCAAGCTCATGCAAACACAAAAGGAGCGCAGCGCTGTCTGCCCCGCCCGAAAGCCCTATCAACAAGCGCTCGCCCTTTTCAGCCATATGATACTTTTCTATAGTTCGTCTAACTCTGTCTGAAAGATCACTTTTCATCTTTTCTGAATTCCAATCCTCTGAACAATGTGTACTCGCCTATCCAGCTGAGTTTTATCGTACCAAGCTGACCATGTCTGTTTTTGGCAACAATGCATTCTGCCACCGTCTGATCTTCCTTTGAATCGGAATAATAAGCATCACGGTACAGAAACAGTATGATATCCGCATCCTGCTCGATAGATCCTGATTCTCTCAGGTCAGAAAGCAGAGGGCGCTTATCGTCACGCTTCTCCGCATTACGGGAAAGCTGTGAAAGTGCGATGACAGGTACACTAAGTTCCTTAGCCATCAGCTTTATCTGACGTGTTATCTCAGAAACTTCGTTAACACGGCTGCTGTGCTTGTTAGGCGATTCCATCAGCTGTATATAGTCTATGACTACAAGACCCAGATTATTCAGACGTCTGAGTTTTGCTTTCATCTGAGGTACTGTAACTCCGCCCGCACCATCATCGAGATATATAGGCAATTGTGAAAGAACGTCTGCAGCCTCAGCAAGCTTGGTCCAGTCCTCGTCCTTCATCTCACCGTTTCTCAGCAGAGTATTGTTAACCTTACCCTCTGAAGCCAGCATTCTTCCCACAAGCTGTTCTTTGCCCATTTCGAGTGAGAATATGGCAACGTCCCTCTTTGTGGCTTTGCAGCAGTTAACGGCGATATTCAGCGCGAAAGCCGACTTACCCATCGCAGGTCTTGCTGCAAGCACTATCAGGTCCGTCTTCTGAAGACCGGTAGTAACGTGGTCAAGCTGAGAAAATCCAGATCTCGCACCCTGATGCTTTTCTGCATCGGGACCTGATATTTCTGTCAGATGATGGAAATTCTCAACAATAACATCACTTATCCTGGTAAGTCCCTGAAGATCTCTGCCCTGTCTTATGCTGAATATCTTCTGCTCAGCACTGTCAAGCAAGGCTTTCGGGTCAGAAGCACCGTCACCAACGCTTGCGATTATCTCATTTGCTACATTCATCAGTGAGCGAAGCTGTGCCTTCTGCAGGATTATATTGCAGTAGCTCTCTATATTCTTGGTTGAAGGTACATTATCCATCAACCCATAGAGGTACTTCATCGCCATTGATGAGTTTTCAAATATGCCCTCATTTACGGCTTCATCAACAACAGTAACTATATCCTCCGCTTTACCTGTGGTGAACATCCTCATCATCACGGAGAATATCTGCTGATGCTTCGGACGGTAGAAATGCTCGGGTTTGAGCATTTCCATCGCCTTTTCGCGGCATTCTACAGGATCAAGAAGGATACATCCTATTACGGCTTCCTCTGCCTCCTGACTGTACGGCAGAGCCCTGCCCGGAAGATCAGAACCGCTGACAGCATTGAAATCGCTAATGTCAGCCATTTATTCCTCCACTACCTTGACCTTGATGCTGCAGGATACACCGTGGGACATCTTAACAGCGGCAGTAAAATCACCGAAAGCCTTGATATCTGTACTCAGCGCGATCTTTTTCTTATCAACGTCAACACCGTAATGATCTTTAAGGGCATCTGCCACAACGCCTGAAGTAACTGCACCGAACAGCTTTCCTCCCTGACCTGCCTTTGCCTTTATAACAACTTCTTTATCAGCTATCTTATCTGCGATAGCCTTATTGTCTGCTGTTTCAACATCTATCTTGTGCTGTGCAGAAGCCTTCTTGCCTGCCAGATCATTGAGGTTCTTTGAATTAGCCTCAACAGCCAGACCTTTTGCCAACAGGAAATTTCTTGCATATCCGTCAGCTACATTAATGGTATCTCCCGCCTTGCCCGAACCTTTAACATCTTTAAGTAAAATAACTTTCATTTTTTTACACACCTTTCTGATCAACATTATTATTGATAAATTCATCAATGACCGTTCTCAGCTGCTTGTCCGCAGATTCGATATCGGTCTTTATCTGAGCCGCAGCCATCGTAAGATGTCCGCCGCCGCCCAGTGCCTCCATGATCACCTGGACATTGAACCTGCCCATACTTCTCGCGGAGATATTTACAGTATCACCCTGCTTATACATAACAAACGAAGCGCATACTCCTGTTATGCCAAGCATTTCGTCAGCCGCCTGCGATGCAGCGACCCTGATATTGGTAAAACTGCCGTCAGCCCTTGCTATGGCGCATTTGCGGTATATCTCAGCCGAATTGATGATCTTGGATTTCTCGTGATAAGTTTCGATGGAGTTTGCGAACATCTGCTTTACAGCTATTGTATCCGCACCCATCTTTTTAAGGAAAGCAGCCGTTTCAAAAGTAGTAACGCCTGTTTTCATAACAAAATACTTGGTATCAAGCATAATACCCGAAAGCAGTGCCTCTGAAGCTCGTGCATCAATGGAAGTCCTGTCACCCCACATCTCTATTATCTCCGTTACAAGCTCAGCTGCCGACGAAGCGCCGGGTTCCAGACACTGTGCTATCAACGGTTCTATGCCATTTACCATTCGCCTGTGGTGATCTATGACAACTATATTCTTAGCACGTTCTATCATTTCCCTGGATTCGACCAGTTCCGGATTGTGAGTATCGACCACTATCACCAGAGTATCGCTGTCGAGTCTGTCAAGACCCTGCTGAGGAGTGATATAGTAAGCCATATCCTGCTCATTATCATCGATATAGTCTATCAGCGATCTGGCAAGGTTCTTTTCCTTATCTACCACAACAAAGCACTCGGATACCAGCTTTCTCAAAGCACAGCAAAGACCCGTAGCTGAACCGATGCTGTCCAGATCACCGAATCTGTGACCCATTATCAGCACACGGCGGAAACCTTGTCCGTCATCGCTGTCAGACCTGTAATTGCCCATACTTTCAATACTTCCGGGCTTAATGATCTCAAGTAATGTTTCAGCAAATATCCTTATCTTGACTCTGTTATTGTTATCTGCACCGGTAGAAACGCCGCCGAAGAATCTGAACTCACCGTTATCTCTGTAAGCCGCCTGATCTCCGCCTCGTCCCTGACAAAGTTCCAGCGCCTGTTTAGCCAGCTTCTCGCATTCTTCCAGACCTTTTCCTTCTCTGCCGATACCGATAGAAAGTGTAACATTGGATCTGCCGCCAATGCGTATCTGTCTTGCCTCTTCCAGTATCCTGAACCTGTTCTCTATCTTCCTTGCGAGGTATCTCTCCTCCATAAATACATAGAACTTATCATCAGAAACTTTCTTGGCAATAGCATTAGTATTCTCAAGAAAGCTTTCCATAAGCTTCTCTATCTCAACTGCTACGTGAGCCTTCTCACTGTCTCTTATATCAGACATGAGAGCATCATAGTTATCAATAACTATGATTATTACGCTGTTATGAGATTGATATGCGTCATATCTCAGCTCGGTATAATCTGTTATATCCTTGAAATACACCATTGATAGACCGTTTTTAAGATCTGTGCGTACAGCCTTGGCAACATAGTACCTTTTCTTGACGCATATCTGACAGCCATCATCCTCAAAGGCACGATCAAGATCAATATTCATTATATTTTCCAGATGATCTCCATAGGAATCCTCGGAATACACCTGTCTTTCAAACAGCCTGTTGTACCATACTATCGTTTCATCGCTGTCGAGTATAACACATGGCGCCGGAAAATGCAGCATTGAATCGCGCTGTGTCCTTATAAGCTGAGTAGCCAGCTTTGTAGTGTATTTAGTTGTCTGGTTTCTGAAGATGAAAGCCTCCAGCAAAAGCAGCATGACACCTACTACACATATAAGTATCAGTACACTTCCCGCACCTTTTTTTTCCTCGGTCGAGCGCAGCATAAAAGCCCCTATCAGCGATGTCAGTGAAATGATACCCATCGTCACCGACAAAAGCACGAGAAAGCTTTTGTTCTTTTTCACTGCCTGTCAACTCCTTTACAAAGTCCCTTTGCTTGTTCTTACAGCAGTTATATTTCCATAATTATGGGCAATATCATCGGACTTCTCTTTGTTTTGCCGAAAATAAAATCGGAAAGATTATCTTTCATCTTGCCCTTGATAGCGTTCCACTCATGCATATTGCTGTCAAGACAGCTCTGGAGCGTTTCTGTGAGCAGTTCCTTTGCTTCATTCATAAGCTCCTCGCTCTCACGCACATACACAAATCCCCTTGATACAAGATCGGGACCCGCAAGTATCTCGCCTACTGACCTGTCTATTGTAGCAACTGCGATTATAAGTCCGTCCTCAGCAAGATGCTTTCTGTCTCTCAGTACTATAGCGCCTACATCACCGACGCCAAGACCATCAACAAGGACCTTGCCTGCAGGAACTTCACCCGTAATCTTCATATCCACACCGTCAGTTTCTATAACATCACCTATTCCGGCAATTATTATATTTTCCTCGGGTATGCCCACGCTCATGGCGGTCTGCTTATGCTTCATCAGATGCTTGAATTCACCATGAACTGGTATAAAGAACTTGGGCTTGGTTATGGAAAGCATCAGCTTCTGTTCTTCCTGACAAGCATGACCCGAAACGTGTACCTCGTACATCTTTTCGTATACGACTTCAGCGCCCAGCTTCATAAGATCATTGACTACCCTTGTTACCAGTTTTTCGTTGCCGGGTATGGGGTTAGCTGAGATTATTATGAAATCCTGTGGAGTTATGCTGACCTTGCGGTGTTCGTTCATGGACATTCGCGAAAGTGCAGACATAGGCTCACCCTGGCTGCCTGTTGTCACAAGAACTATCTGCTCCGGAAGATATCTTCCTATCATATCAATATCGATAAGTACACCGTCAGGTACTTTAAGATATCCCAGTTCTATGCCGACACTTATAACGTTCACCATGCTCCTGCCAGATACAGCGACCTTACGTCCTGTATTGACAGCATTATTGATTATCTGCTGTACTCTGTGGATGTTTGAAGCAAATGTCGCTATGATTATTCGCTTGCCCTCAGCCTTTGAAAACAGCATCTCCAGGTTGTCACCCACCTTGCGTTCACTGGCCGTATACCCCGGACGTTCGGAGTTTGTAGAGTCTGCCATAAGAGCAAGTACGCCCTTATTGCCAAGCTCTGCAAATCTGGGCAGATCGATTATACCGCCTTCTATCGGAGTATAATCTACCTTGAAGTCACCTGTATGGATAAGAACCCCTGCCGGTGTGTGTATAGCCATGCCCACAGAATCGGGGATAGAATGGTTGACCCTGATGAATTCCACCGCCATACAGCCCATCCTTATGGTCTGGCGAGGTGTCACGGTATTCAGCTTTACACTATCCAGCAAGCCATGCTCACGAAGTTTGCCCTCAATAAGTCCGACAGTAAGTCTTGTACCGTAAACAGGAACACCGGGGAATTTCTTCAGAAAGTACGGAAGTCCGCCTATATGATCCTCGTGACCGTGAGTTATTACCACACCACGCATCTTTTCAAGGTTCTTCTCAACATAGGTGAAATCAGGTATAACGATATCAACACCTAGCATCTCACTGTCAGGGAAAGCCAGACCACAGTCGATAACGAACATATCGTTTGAGCATTCGATAACCGTGAAGTTCTTGCCTATCTCGTTAAGTCCTCCAAGAGGTATGATCTTTACAGGGGTACGGCGCTGAGCTTCTTTATTGCTGCGCTGCTGCCTGTTATTCGGACGAAGCTTCGTCCTGGAACTGTCTGCCTCCTGCTTGTTTCCGTTCTTTCTGTCAAGAGGAACACCTCTGAGTTTGCCTTTTCCCTGTACGTATCGTTTTGATGCCTTTCTTTTACCGTTGTTAGAATTGTTATTATTCATAGTCTGCAAAAATGCGCACCCATATACAGCCGCAAGACAGCACAAAGAAATGCCGTCAAGAGCATAAAGGGCGCAAAAAGCTCCTTTCCCACGGGAAAACGTTTCCCGTCCGTTATTTGATTTTTCCGTTAGATAGGTGTGTCCCTATATCTATAAGGGCATGGGCAGCGGTCTTGGGTGAATGGATGACCCCTAGATAAATGAAAGCTGAGATGAGTCCGCTGACTTTGTCCGCCATATTACAGGCGGAATATTATCCGAACAAAAATATCTTATTATATTTTACTCTATTTTTGACTGAATGTCAAGTGCTATACTTCCTGTATTGCAAAAACAAAATGCAAAGGCAGTGATTAGTACAAATAGTTTCTTTAAATTCATTAAATATCCTCCCTAAAGAATATTTGACTTTCATCAATTATTTCCAAATTTCTTTGTTTGTTAATTTCAAATGAGTTCATATATTTATCATAAGTAACTTTATCCGAAAAAATGTTATCGATACTCTCAATTGTCTTTTCAATATTACCTCGAAATATATTTAGTTTTTCTTCCAATGTTTTTTTGTGTGAACGATTTAAATCATTATATTCTTTAATAATATTTTTCTTTTCTATTTCAAACCATTTTTCATGAAGCTTCCTATAATTATCAGTCAATATAAACCATTCATCATATGGCCACATAATATATTTAAACCAATACATTAACATATCATCATATGATTCAACGTCTTCAAATGTTGGCAGGATATATTTCTTCAAAAGATCTGATACAAACACCATTGCTGCATATAGAGATCTGTCATTACCATCTTCATATGCAAAACTGCGTATCTTACTTCGAAAATCATTATCATAATTTTCATCTTTTAGTTCCAGATACATTTCACTGATCGAATGACCTCCAATAAATGCATTTTCATCATAAATAGAGGTGACCTTACCCAAAATATCAAAATACTTCAGCTTTTTTCCATCGCATAACTTGCTTCTATCTGATATATCCAAACCATGATAATTTATAGCCGTGTACATCATCATTTCATCAACATTGCCTTTATCATCAAAAACACATGGCGTTGCAAAAGTATTCATATCACGTATCTCGGGATAGTTTTCTAAAATTGGTCTTGTACATTTTTGACTTTCTGCTGTAATATTTATCATATTTATAACATGAAAGATCTCGTTGTTTATCGGTCTGATAAATGTGTTTTTGCCTTTCAGCTTTACAAAACCGAGCGGTTCAAGCAATTCTCCAAAAACCTGCTTAAAAGCCGCATTCAGAGTTAGCTTTTTCTCACCTGCCTTTTTAAAATACACCCTGACAGCGTTATCACCTTCATTTCCAAACTCCGCCAGCATATTCTCACAGCCGATGATCTCACCGAATTCGCACAGTGCATCTTCTGCAAATGTGTGATTGCCCTGCTGTATCTCTTCGACTTTTGCCCAGTCAATACCGAGCATGGTCTGCCATTTCAGCGGCGAGGGCTCGGGCACTTCATCGAAGTATGGTTCGCCAAGAAACATGGTATCGACAGGTGCGCCGTTTAAACCAAACAGCGTAAGTTCGGCAAAATCGCTGTCTACCAGTTCAACACTGAGAACCTGCATACCAAGATCTCTTGCAAAGACTGATGCTTTGTTTTTGGCTTCGGTGTCGTCCTCGGAAAGCACTGTTATCCATTTTCTGTCAGCCGAAAAGACAAATGCATATGCAAGACTGCCGTCCTCCGCGTTGGCTTTGGTGTAGCTTTTATCTTTCATCATATCAGTGAACTGCTTTTTGAACTGCGCTTTTGTCAGCTTATCAGCATTGAGTACATGGTTAATGTTAAGTGATCTGCCCATTACTAGACTCCTTATTTTTCATATTATAATTCTCTTGATCAAGCGAATACTAATGTGTTAAAATGATTATAGCATTATATCATTTTGATGTCAATGGAATTTCATTGCAAATCATCATTGTCTTATCAGACAAGGGAAAATAATTGTACTCATAGACGGAAGCTTCAAAAATTTTCAATTGACCCCTTTTCAAAACTCTGTCGATGTGTTATAATATATGTCTGAGATAACGGAGGTATACAGATGAAAGATATCGATATGATAAAAAAACAGGCTCTTGAAAGATTTTTCAGCCGTATGAACCCCATGCAGCAGAAGGCAGTGTTCCGCGTAAACGGACCTCTGCTTATACTTGCAGGCGCCGGCAGCGGTAAGACTACTGTACTGGTTAACAGGATAGCAAATATGATCCATTTCGGTGATGCTTATAACACAACAGGGCAGATCTTCACCGATGAAGAAGCCGCATTTATCAAGGATTATGCTGAGGGCAGAACAGATGACGGCAGACGGCTTGCTGCTGTCATCGGTGTTAGACAGGTACGTCCGTGGAACATACTGGCAATAACCTTTACCAACAAAGCTGCCGGCGAACTCAAAGAACGTATCGAAAAGATACTCGGAGAAGAAGGCAGGGGCATTGTTGCTGCGACTTTCCACTCAGCCTGCGTACGTATATTAAGGCGCGAGTGCGGTAATATAGGTTTTACCCCCAGCTTTGCCATATATGATACCGACGATTCAAAGCGTGTCATCAAAGCTGCCATGCGTTCACTTGACATAGATGAAAAGATGTTCCCTGTAAAAACTGTAATGAGTGAGATATCCCATGCAAAGGATTCAATGATAACTCCCGAGGAATTTGCAAAGGAAGCTTCAGGCGACTATTACAGGATGAATGTAGCAAAGATATACAAAAAATACCAGAAAGAACTGCTGGCAAACAATGCTATGGACTTTGATGACATCATCTGCCATACTGTTACCCTGTTTGAAAACTGCCCCGATGTACTTGATCACTATCAGAACCTTTATAAGTATATTATGGTAGATGAATATCAGGATACAAACAGAGTACAGTTCAGACTGGTTTCCCTGCTATCGCAAAAATTCGGAAATATATGTGTCGTGGGTGATGATGACCAGAGCATATACCGTTTCCGTGGTGCTACGATAGAGAACATCCTGAACTTTGAAGATGAATTCGGATGCCGTCCCGAGGACGTTATAAAACTGGAACAGAACTACCGCTCGACCCAGAACATACTGACCTGTGCTAACAAGCTCATCAGCAACAACGTTGGAAGAAAGGGCAAGAATCTGTGGACAGACTGCGGCGACGGTGACAAAGTCATAGTACATAAGTCAATGAACGAGCGTGATGAGGCTTCCTATATTGCAAAGACAGTAAGTGAAAACAACGATAACGGCAGACGTTTCGGTGACCACGCTGTACTTTACCGTATGAACGCCCAATCCAACGCTCTTGAACAAGCTATGATAAAAGCAGGTATCCCCTACAAGATCTTCGGCGGACTGAAATTCTATGACCGCAAAGAGATCAAGGATATCCTGGCATATCTTGAGGTAATTAACAATCACGCGGATATGTTCAGACTACAGAGGATAGTCAACGAACCGAAACGCGGTATAGGAGATGCAACAGTGCGTACCATAGGTCAGGTCTCATCCGATCTCGGAGAGGATCCGATATATGTTATGGCACATTCCACTGAATATGTGCCGCTTGCAAAAAAATCAAAGGCACTGACTGAATTTGCGTTCATGATCGAAGACCTCACAGATCTTTCCGAAGAAGCCAGCCTGCCCGAACTGCTTGATGAGGTAGTTGAAAAAACAGGCTATGGCGCTATGATGAAGCAGCAAGGTGTCGAGGGCGAGATGCGCCTTGAAAATATTGCGGAACTGAAATCTACAATGACAAAGTACGAGGAAGAAGCAGAAGATCCATCTCTTGAAGGTTTTCTTGAAGAAGTTGCTCTATATACTGATATAGACACCCTCGACGAAAACAGCGATTACGTTGCACTGATGACTATGCACGCTGCAAAGGGTCTTGAATTTCCGGTAGTATTCGTGGCAGGTATGGAGGATAATGTATTCCCGTCAAGCCGCAGCAGAGACAGTGAAGCCGAACTCGAAGAAGAACGGCGTCTTGCTTATGTTGCAATGACCCGTGCCAAGGAACAGCTTCACCTTATTTATGCAGGTGAGCGTATGCTGTACGGCAACACCCAGTATAACCGGGAATCACAGTTTATAAAGGAACTTCCACCCGAGAATATTGAAAAGCAAGTACCAAAGCTTGACACCGCTGCAAGTTCAAGACGTTCAGGTGATATATCTCTGGGCAGACAGATGGCAATGTTTAATTCAGCAAAGGCTGCCCCGACTGAACCTGCTGAGTCCTACAGTGTAGGCGAAAGAGTCATGCACAAAAAGTTCGGTGAGGGTACGATAATAGGTGTAACACCTATGGCAGGTGACACTATGCTGGAAATAGCCTTTGAAAAAGTCGGCACTAAAAAGATATTTGCTAATTTTGCAAAACCAAAAAAGATATAATAATTACAGCCCGCGGATTTCATTTCCGTGGGCTGTCGCTATATGTAAAGTAAAAAGTATTTACAGCTATCTGTCATAGATATCAATGATAACATACTCGGATATGCACCCGGTCTTGAAAGGGATAGCCCAGCCCGAGATGCCCGATGTAACAATAAAGGTAGTATCCTTGCGTACTTCCTTTCCGTAGACCCTGTCATTGAAGCCCATTGCCAGACCGACCAGACCTGAGGGGAATATATGACCTCCGTGGGTATGTCCTGACAGTACCAGATCGACTTCTGAAGCAGCTTCTGCTTCGTAATCACGCGGCTGATGATCCAGCATTATTGTATATTTTTCATTATCAGCTTTTTCCATAAGCTTTTCAGCCGAAAGCCTGTCCGTTTCGTGATAATCTTTTCTGCCAATGATATTGAACCCTTCTGCTGAAAACACTTCATCACGGAGGATCTTAACACCATTCTTTTCAAGTTCGGCATAAAGTTCATCTATCGTAAAATCACGGCTGTTACCATATCCCTTATCGTGGTTGCCATCCGCATACACCACACCATATCTCGCTTTTGTTTCACCCAGCGCTTTGCAGGCACGTACCATATCGGCACGTTTAGTATCATCGTCTACAAAATCACCTGCTATCAGGATAATATCGGGATCCTGCTCATCAAGACGTGCTATCTCTTTCGCAAGACCTTCACCGTCAAATATCACACCTATATGTGAATCGGCAAACAGCGCCACACGCAGAGGCGAGCCTTCAAGATTCTTATCGGTTTTCAGTCGATAGTCGGTCTCAAATACATGGTGAGCGAAAAACCAACCTGCACCCATATAAACCGCCGTTATGGCTATTGCTGCGACACCTGTCATATATCGTGATGACCAACTGTGCCTGCGCTTACGGTGTATAAAAGTCACCAGATCACACAAAGCCCATATAAGCGCAAGATGAAGCGTGACTATAACTGATATATATACATTGATCAGAGCAGTTCCGCCAAGCACCCCAACAGGCAATACCGACAACGCCCATGAAAGTCCCTTGTGATTTTCAGCAAGCTTCTGCATAAAGCCAAATTTATGAAACCTTGTGACAAGATACACAAGCGCAAGCAAAGCACCCAGACCTGCCGCTACAAACAAAACTATCCAAAGCAACATACGCACCTCCGCTCATCAGGCAAAAAACATAATACTATTACGATTATACAACATGAGAATGCATTTGTCAATTCACAATATATTAATTTTTATCTTTAGAAATAAAAAGACCGCCCAAGATAAGGCGGTCAATATTTATTTACAGCATACTTTCTACTGATATGTCATCAGTACCAGGGATCAAAGCCCGGAAGCACTGCAGATGTCACCAGCCGGCGTGATACTATCCTGAGATCATCTGTATTTTTAGCAGCATTTATCTCTTCTATGATAGGACTGTCGCTTTCACGATTGGCAACAGGTGCCGCTATATCTCCGATTCGTTCGGGAGCTATGGCAAGCACTTCGTATTTTTCAGTGTAGTCACCGATAAAGCTAAGATTTGCAGGAGTACTCTCGGGAAGAACATAGCCCTCCGAAAGCTTTATCTCAAATTCAAATTCCTTGAATCCGAAATACTGTCCGCAGCCAGATATTGAGATCGTAGCAGTACCTGCAGATATATTATTGAAATACTTAACGATATAGTCAACATCCCGTACAAGCTTAGCACCATTAAGAGTAACGGTGATATCAGGTTCAATACGCTTGCCGCTGAATTTGTAAACAGGTCTGATATCACAGGTACAATTGCTCAGAGATGCCCTTGTCCTGATATTGAGAACAGACGAACTGCTCTCTGTTACAGCTTCACCTGTATCCAGAAGTGAATCCACTCTGTACTCAAAGCCAGTATTTGAAGGCAGATGTTCATCAGAGAATGAGGGTGTCGTTACCTGTGCAACTTCGGTAAAATCCTCCTCACTGCCTGCAAGTCTGCGCTTTATGGAGAAACCGTCCGAACCACCCTTGCTCTTCCATGAAAGCTGTACATGGTCACCGTATACACCGTCAGCCGAAAATGAGGTAACAGGCATAGCATATATCAAGCCTTTATATTTTACACTATCATCTGTAAAGTTATTGGCATTTACAAAAGCAGAAGAACCCTCTGCTGCGAATATACCTGAATCTGTACAGCCTGTAATGGTATTATCGGTTATGTTTGCGCCTTTGGCACCATCGACAGTTACACCGTTCTGGCTGGCTTTAACTGTATTTTTACTTACATCAGCCTTAGCACCTGACGTGATCCTTATTCCGCTCAGCGCAGTATTTTCAATTGTATTGCCAGATATATTTATCACAGCGCTCTTATCAGCAGTTATACCGTTGCCCGAACTATTAAGGCAGGAATTTTTCTTTACTACCCCACCGGTACCGCCAAGGACGGATATGGAATCATAAGGACTGCCTATGATACTATTTCCGCTGACTGTGACATTATTTGAAAATTTAACGCTGACAAGGCTGCTGTCAACCTTATCACCTTCAGTTGGGGTACTGATGATATTAGAGTCTACCAATACTCCGGATGCATCATTCATCTGTACAGCAGCACCGGCACTGGTAATATTATTTGAGCTTATATGTATACCGCTCACCTTGTAGTCATGGTCGGGAAAACCAGTATTCTGTACAAGCTTGCCATAAAGGTTTATACCGAAAGGATTCTGACAGTACCCGGTAAATCCCGATAAAATACTGTTTCCGCTTATAACTATATCAGAAAAATCGTTTATTCTGTCGTAAACACCTTCATAACCTGCAACAGGCGCATTATAGCCCGAGTATTCAAGATAGGTCATATTCTTGAAATCAATGCCGCTGCCAACATTTGTCATGGAATTGTTTTCAATAGAACAGCAGCGATAATTCTGCATGATTATGGCAGTATCATATATATTATTGAATGTATTGTCAGCAATATAGAAATTGGTATAGTACTTGCCTACAGTTGCCGAATGCGAACCAAGCCCTCTCATAACATCATAAAAACTGTTGTTCCTGATTATAACATTATCACAAGGTGTATCATCAAATGGCTCATAGCCATAAAAGAGGTTCACATTGTTCAGGATATCGAACTGGATAGCCTCTTTATATTTCTGCCCGTAATACTCATGAAAACTGCAGCCCTCGATAGTAACATTCTTTATACCGCCCAGTTCCAGCATATGGCAGTTATAGTTATCCTTGAAATCAACATCCTTTACCCAAAGGTCATGCAGATGACCCATACGTATAGTAGAAAACGCTTTGACGTTTCCGCCGCCTGTATTTCCGTCAAGGCAACCGCCCTCGATGATGATATTCTTAGCACCATCAAAACCGCCGTAACCTGCAGTGTTGTTCATTATAAGACAACCGCCCGAAAAATCCTTGCGCAGCGTTGCATTGTCAAGATAAAGCCATGTATTCGAGCTTACATACAGACACTTATGTATACTGTATGTACCTGCCGGTACTATGACCTTAACCTGTACAGAATCACTGCCCTTATCCTTGGCATAGTCAAGAGCTTTCTGTATAGCGCCCGATGAATCCTTCTTGCCGGTAGGGTCGGCTCCAAGGTCGGTAACACTGACCGCGATAGCTGAATCATAGCCGCTGATGTTCGCACCCGAAGCATGACTGCCGCTTATGACGCTGTAATCGTAGGCATTTGCGGTAAGTATAAAGCGTCCCGACATAAGCAGAGCCGCTGCCGAAAAAGCAACAGTCCACACAGACAAGACGCGCACCAAACTTTTTAAGTTCACTAAGCCTCTATCCTTTCGCTTATCTTCTCCATATTATCATATCACTCAGCCTGCGCATTTTTTGTATATATTTGTCACGCAGATATGTGAATATAGTTACACAAATATATTATAACACCGGTATCATCGTTTGTCAAGTAATATATTTTAACGAATAGCTTCACTGTTGTTAATAGTTAAGAAAGAACTGAAGCAATCAAAGTTTATGTTCATTAATAGTCAATACCAAGTTAATATATTAGGGGTATAATAGTTAATGTATTTTATTGAAAGGTCAGTGCAGAATGGCAAAGAAAAATATCAACATCAACAAGATGAATATTGATTCAGAAGACTATGAATACGAAAAAAAACTGGCGGAGGAAGAAAAGCTTAAACAAAAGCAGGCTGAAGAAAAAGCTGCTGCTGAGAAAGCAAAGCGCGAAAAGCGTGAGCGCGAGGCTGAAAAGGAACGCAACCGTCAGATAGAGGAAGAACGCAGAGAGCTACTGAAAATGAAATCCGGTCTGACTTCCGAAGAAGGTTCGGAGCTGACAAAAAAGGATGAGGCATACGAAAAGCCTCACGGAATGGCAGCAGTGGCAAATTTCTGGTATCACTATAAATTCATAATAATATTCTCATCTATAACCCTGCTGGTACTGGGATTCCTGTTCTACAGCGAAGCTACGAGGAAACGTGACGATATCAGCGTAATGGTAATAACCGACAATGACCTGACACAGCGTACCGCTGAAGTTGAAGAATTTTTTGAAAAGTACACCGATGACATTGACGGCAACGGATATGTTCATGTGGGCATAATCCCAATACCACTCAGTAATAATCTGGATGCAGTGACCAAAAACACATACACCCAGAAATTCCTGGCTGAGATACAGACAGGCGAGGGAATGATAGTCATTACCGATTCACACACCGAGGACGATTTCATGTCGGTGATGAAAAAAGACCTGGACAAGGATTTTCCTGATAACAAGTACATTGACGAAGACGGTTTCAGTTTCAACTCAAAGGTGATGGCTGAAGAACTGAAATATGAGCTTATGCCCAATGACGTGCATATGTCCATAAGGATACCGCAGGATACCATGGGGCTCAGCAAGGAAGAAGCACAGAAATATTACGACGAGAGCTTTAAGGTATACAAGCGGATAGTCGATGATATCACAGCTCGCTGTGAGGAAACAAATGATCCCGGTCTTGATACCGAACCTGTAAAATATGATACAGAAAGCAGTAACGATACCCCTGACGTATCAGATCAATAATACTGAGTACAGCAAAGCTGCTGCCATAGGGGCGGCAGCTTTTTTTAAAAGACAAGGAGATGAAAAATGAAAAAGAAGATAATATTCGCGGTGATGCTGGCTTCCCTGCTGACCGCTTGCAGTAATAACAACAGTGAAAGTAAAACAAAGGATAAAGTTTCATCTGAAGCAGATGTATCTGCAGGAAGCAGTGAGAAAAAAGTTCAGGATACGAAAGAGATACCCGTAAAAGACAGTTCATCTGCTGAACTTACAGAAGAACTGATAACGGAAATGAACGAGGCAGCCGAAGAGGAAGAGGGTATACTGATAAGCTCTGAGGATATACAGCTTGCAGATACCGACGGCATGGGAACAAACTACACATTTCAGTACGACGGTGAGACCTACAACGCCATATACACCCCCGACAACTGGAAAATAATCGACTCTTACAAAATAACCTGCGAAGCGGATATGATAATAATATGCACTGCACTTGCCTCGATACACCCGGTACGAGGCAGCGACGGTGAGAGTTTAAGAGAGCCCTGGGATATGGCTTATGAATGGGTACAGCACAACATCGCTTATAACATACTCCCGGATGGTGATAAATGGAAAGATAACGCTAAAGACGTTGATATCAATCCGGCAGATCAGAACAAGAGCCTGTATGAGATGTACAAAAACAAAACAGGCGGAAATCTGATGTGAGAATAATTTTCTGATATATAGCAATATATTTATATTGACACACGGATCTATATGTGATATATTGTAATAAACCAATAGTTATTAACTTTTAGTTACAATGAGAGGTGAGCAACCTGTATTCACTTGAAAATTATGACAGACCATCGGTGGCAGCTGATGCTGTGGTATTCGGCATAGACAGTATCAAGGCTGAGGACAAGAAAAATCTTGACCGCAAAAAACTGAAGCTACTGCTGGTAAAGCGCGGCGAAGAACCATTCATGGGAAGCTATTCCCTGCCCGGCGGATTTCTGCGAAAGGGTGAGACCATAGAAGAAGCCGCAGTACGTGAGTTGAAAGAAGAAGCAGGAGTGATAGAACCCAAGCTGATAAATCTGGGAGTGTACAGCAAACCCGACCGCGACCCGAGAGGATGGATAATCTCCTGCTGTTTCATAGCTTTGACAAACACAGTCGAACTATCCACGGCGGTAGGCTCGGATGCGGAATCAGCCCACTGGCTCGACCTTGAAGCCACGGATACCGATGAGGGGCTTTCGCTTAAACTTCACGATGATGGCATGATAGTATACGAGTATTCATGCGGTCGTATGCAGTCGGATAAACTGGCATTCGATCATGGTCAGATGATACTAGACGCATTCCTGAAACTGCGTGACGAGGTGATAAACCACGATATGATATTCGGACTTATGCCCGAATACTTTACCATATCAGACCTCCAGCAGCCCTATGAAGCCATCACAGGTATACATATTTCCCCCCAGGGATTCAGGAAAAAAGTGATAGGCAAGCTCACGGAAACAGAATTTTTCGATGAAGCCGCGGCACACAGGACATCAAAGCTTTACCGAAAGGCGTGACCCGAAAAAGAGGTGTCGGTATGATAGACAGATTCACGGACGAATATTTTTTCCTGAGCAATTTTTACGAAAGCAAGGTGACCTTTGAGGGTATCACCTATCTTAATAACGAAGCCGCTTTTCAGGCGATGAAGACCCTCGATGAAAGCGAGCGCAGGTCTTTCGCGGGACTTGACCCAGACTCCGCAAAAAGAGCGGGGAGAAAAGTCAGCCTGAGAAGTGACTGGGAAGAAGTAAAGACAGATCTGATGTATGAGATATGCAAGGCAAAATTCGCGCAGAATAAAGACCTTGCAGAAAAGCTTCTGGCAACGGGTGACGAAGAACTCGTTGAGGGCAACGACTGTAATGATCGGATCTGGGGAAAAGTTAACGGACAGGGCGAGAACCGTCTTGGTATAATACTTATGAAAGTCAGAGAGGAGCTTAGACTATGAGCAATTTCGATGCAAAAAAGGTCAAGGACGAAGTTATCAAATGGATAAGAGAGTATTTTGAGGCGAACGCGACCCCCACAACAAAGGCTGTACTCGGTATCTCGGGCGGCAAGGACAGTTCCGTAGCTGCGGCGCTTTGCGTTGAAGCACTGGGCAAGGACAGAGTTATCGGTGTGCTGATGCCACAGGGTGAGCAGTTCGATATTGACTGCAGCAAAAAGCTGGTGGCACATCTGGGTATAAAAAGCTACGAGATAAACGTGGGAAGTACAGTTTCCGCACTGCTTGGTGAGATCGGCAACGCTCTTGAAGTTTCTGAGCAGGCTAGGGTGAATACTCCCCCGAGAATTAGAATGTCTACCCTTTACGCAGTTGCAGCCTGTGTTGGAGGTCGTGTGGTGAACACCTGCAATATGTCCGAGGACTGGGTGGGCTACTCCACAAAATTCGGTGATGCCGCAGGCGATTTCAGCCCCCTCTCCGAACTCTGTGTACGTGAGGTAATAGCTATTGGCGATGAGCTGGGTCTCCCCTACGAGCTTACTCACAAAACGCCTATCGACGGTCTTTGCGGAAAGACTGACGAGGACAATCTGGGATTTACCTATGCAGAGCTTGACAGCTACATCAGAAAGGAGACAGACCTCTCCGACAAGCCCGAGCTGAAAGCCCGCATCGACGGTATGCACGCAAGAAATCTGCACAAGCTTCTGCCCATGCCGAAGTTTGAGTATGACCCCGAATAAGTTCATGATAACATCAAAGGCACTTCCCTGCTGCAGGAAGTGCCTTTTTGCTGTTTATACGTTCTCGGTCAGCATGACCAGAAGTTCACATATCTTTTCCATGGACTCAACACAGCAGTATTCGTATCTGCCGTGGTAGTTGTGTCCACCTGTGCAAATATTCGGGCAGGGCAGACCCTTGAATGAAAGGCTTGAACCGTCGGTGCCGCCGCGGATAGGCTGTATCTTCGGTTCTACCCCCAGCTTTTTCATGCAGTCGGAAACATTCTCCACAAGGAACATGAAATCTGGCTCTATCTTCTCGCGCATATTGTAGTAGGTATCCTTGACCTCGGCGGTGACGGTGCCCTCGCCGTATCTCAGGTTCAGGATATCAGCAAGCTTCGTGATAAGGGCTTTTTTCGCTTCAAACTTCGACCTATCGTGGTCGCGGATAAGGTATGAAAGTGACGCGCTTTCGGTACTGCCCGTGATGTTCATAAGGTGGAAGAACCCTTCCCTGCCCTCGGTGAATTCGGGTTTCTGTTCGGGGGGCAGAAGGCTGTCAAACTCTGCCGCGATACGTGCGGCGTTTATCATCTTGTTCTTGGCTTCGCCCGTATGCACATTCACGCCCTTCACAGTGATATCAGCAGATGCGGCATTGAATGTCTCGTATTCAAGCTCGCCGATACCGCCGCCATCAACGGTGTAGGCGTAGTCAGCCCCGAACCTTTTAAGGTCGAAATTATCAGTACCTGCGCCTATCTCCTCATCGGGGGTGAAAGCTATGGCTATATCTCCGTGCTTGATGCTGTCATCGGTAAGCAGACGGTGAGCCATTGTCATTATCTCGGCTACACCTGCCTTGTCGTCCGCACCAAGCAAAGTCGTGCCGTCAGTGACTATCAGCGACTGACCGATATAATCTTTTATCTCAGGGAAGACAGAGGTCTTCAGCACTATCCCCTGTTCCTCGTTGAGTGTGATATCACCGCCGTCATAGTTTTCGATGATACGTGGCTTTACGTTCTCCCCCGATGCTTCGGGTGAAGTATCCATATGCGAAATGAATCCCAGCGTATGCGAACGCATACCACCGTCATTGGCAGGAATACGAGCGTATACATAACAATGCGCTTCGTCTAAGTACACATCTTTTGCACCCATATCGCATAGTTCCTTATACAGCAGTCTTGCTAGGTCGAACTGTTTTGCAGTGCTGGGCTGTGTATCCGCGTCCTCATCGGACTGCGTATCTATCTTTACGTATCTTAAAAATCTTTCTATAACTTCTGTCATATATATCCTCCATTATTTAACCAACGAACCGCGGTGCAAATGCAAGCTTGCTAAACTGCCAAAGAGGAAATTTTTCGCCCCTCAGCTGCGACTGCGTCGGCAGCGACCTCGGGTCGAGCCGTCAAAGACGCTTACGCTGTTTGACGGCGGGCGCGGCAATAATCTACGCGGATAGTTTGAGCGTGGACGGTCGTTTGTCCACGCTCGATTTTTTATTATTGCCGCGCCTTTTGGGTCGGTAGTTTTTTTTGCTCTTACAGTTCGCTTTGCATTTTGGTTTTGCGCCTTGGTGATTGAGGGCTCTGCCCTCAAACTCCCGCAAGCCTTTCGCGAAAGGCTTGAGCCAAAGCTCTCCTCTTTGGCAGGTTACAGTTGGTTGTTACTTATCTCCAAATGATACGCCCAGTGCTTTGGCGTATTTTACCATCTGGTCGTCCTCAGGAACAAACTTTGTTTTGCCTGCAACGTCTTCAAGCTTATTCTCGGATACTACTTCCTTTATCATAGCTACTGCGTAGCCGTACTTTTCCTTGGCTACAAGTTCAGCCGCGTGTACGCCGAACTTTGTTGCGAGAACTCTGTCGTAAGCCGATGGGCTTCCGCCGCGGAGCATATGACCGGGTATACACACTCTGGTCTCTCTGCCTGTCATTTCCTCTATCTGCTTAGCGATACGTGCGGTGGCGGTGGTTATGCCCTGTTCAGCACGGAGTTTAGCTCTCTCCTTCTTCTTCATCTTGGCTTCTTCCTTATCGAAAGCGCCCTCAGCTACAGCCATAATGGAAAATCCCTTGGAATCACGACGTTCGCAGGCTGCAGCAAGCTTTTCGATATCGTAGGGTATCTCGGGGATAACTATCATATCAGCACCGCCTGCTATACCCGAATAAAGTGTCAGCCAGCCTGCCTTATTGCCCATGATCTCAGCAACAAGTATACGGCCGTGGGAGTTGGCGGTGGAGTGAAGTCTGTCGATTACATCTGTTGCGGTATCAACTGCTGTATGAAAGCCGAAAGTAACGCTTGTTCCCCAGATATCGTTATCTATTGTCTTAGGCAGACCGATAACGTTAAGTCCCTCGCTTGACAGCAGATTGGCTGTCTTATGGGTGCCGTTTCCGCCAAGAGTTAACAGGCAATCCAGCTTCTGCTTTTTGTAAGTGGCTTTCATAGCCTTTACCTTATCGACCTTATCATCTTCAATTACCTGCATCATCTTGAACGGAGTTCTCTTTGTACCAAAGATAGTGCCGCCCGTAGTGAGTATTCCCGAGAAATCAGACTGATTCATTTCCTTGCACAGACCGTTTATAAGCCCGTAGTAACCGTCATGTATACCAATTATCTCAACATCCTCACCGAATTTTTCATAGCACGCTTTGGCAACGCCTCTGATTGTAGCGTTGAGTCCGGGACAATCTCCGCCGCTGGTGAGTATGCCTATCCTTCTCTTCATTTATGATCAGATCCTTTCTCTATCTTTTATCAATACTTATCGTCGATATCGTCTGTAAAACCGTCTTCATCATCCATACCCATATTTGTGATCTGGAGTACTCTGTTTTTCAGTAAGGAAGAGTCTTCTTCGGGAACAGAATAATCATACTTCATCACACCGCTGGTAGGTTTGGTATCCTCGCCCAGTTTGAATCTTGCGATCATGTTCTTGAGTATGAGTGACTGGCTGGAAAGCTCCTCACTGGCAGATGCTGTACCTACCGAAGCGGAAGTATTTGCAGAAACGACAGAGGATATCTGTACAAGACCTGTGTTGATCTGTGCGATAGCTTCAGTCTGTGTTTCGGAAGCTTCGGAAATATTCTTAACCAGCGACTGTATCTCCTCAGAACCGTGTACTATGCTTCCAAGAGATTCTGCAGTCTTTTCTGCTATCTCAGAGCCTTTAGAAACAGCAGCCGATGAATTCTCGATAAGTGAAGCTGTCTGTTTTGCGGCTTCTGCGGAACGAGATGCAAGCCTTCTTACTTCGTCAGCTACGACACCGAATCCCTTTGAACCCTCACGCGCAGCTTCTACTGCAGCATTTAGTGCCAGTATATTGGTCTGGAAAGCGATCTCGTCTATTACCTTGATTATCTTGGATATCTCCTCTGAAGATATCCTGATCTCATTTATCGCACCTAGCATATTCGTCATATCATCGTTGCAGCTGCCGATAGCATCAGCATTTCTGGTAACTATGGTATTAGCATTCTTCGCATCGTTTGCATTACGCTCTACCTGCTTTGCAACATCCTTCAGAGTAGCGGAAAGCTCCTCTATAGCTGATGCCTGCTGGGTCGAACCCTGTGAAACTGACTGCGCTGAATTTGACACCTGTACAGCGCCTGTATTAACCTGCTCTGCCGCATTATTTATAGATGCGAATGTATCAGACAGAGAGTTGAGTATATCATTGAAAGTGGTCTTGATCTGCTGGAAATCACCCTTGAAAGTGCCTTCCATACGGTGACAAAGATTGCCCTCCGATATCTGGTTCAGGGATACAGTTATAAGGTTTATATACTGTCTCAGACATACTATCGTTTCTTCAAGTGAAGATGTAAGTACACCCAGTTCATCCTTGGAATACCATACATCAACAGGGGAAGAAAGATTGCCCTGTGCAAGTTCACGTATACGTGCGGTCGCAGAAACGATAGGCTTTGAAAGACGCCTGGAGAAGAACATGGAGCTTATGATAGTGAAGGTCAGCAGTATCAGACCGAGTATTACTATGCTCCTGAAAGTATCAGTAGTAGCATCTCCAAAATCCTCGGGAGTCATGGCATAGACAAGATTTGCATTGAAATAGTCTGAAGCATCTGAACCGAATACATAGTGCTTTCCATCAAGAGTGAATTCACCGGAGTCCTCTCTGCCCTCAGAAACAGTTTTGATCGCCTCAGCAAAATTATCATAGCTGTCATTTCCTTCTGCTTCATCTACAGGATTGAAGCGCTTTATACCAAGGTCATGCTGAGTATGCATAAGTATATTTGAACCTTTGTCAACCAGCATTACGAAACCATTGCTTCCGACAGCTGAGTTTACAAAAACGTCACTGAGCACATCAGAATCAACTATGGCAGCAGCAGCCAGATATTTACCGTCCTTAAACACAGACTGCAGTATATAGAAATACTGCTTTCTGCCCTTGCCGCTGTCAGCAACGTAAATATCACTGATAAACGGCTCATTGGACTGAACTGCCTTGTCTATATCATCACGTTTGATGACCGCTGAAAGGGATTCATTAGCACTGTAAAGGGTCTGTCCGGCATCACCCATCACTGCGCAGGTGATATTATCCCTGACATTTTCAGGAAAATTACTTTTAAGGATCTCAGCCATTTCCTTTTCGCCGGAGGCATTACTGAAATTTGCTGATCTGACCGATCTGGAAACATCTGTTACAAGCTGCTGCACAGAAGCGTCAAACCTCTTTGAGCCCTGAACCGACAGCGGTTTAGCAGAACTCATCAGTGTATCCTTCGTTGTCTTGCTTATAGCAGTAATGGCAACAACATCGAGAACTGATATGATCACCATCGCAGCCACGAACATTATTAACATCAATTTTGAACTGATCGATTTCATATCTTGATCCTCCCGTTAAAAAGTTTATCAAAATGCTTAAATTCCCATTTTAACTAAATAAAAGTATATCATATTTGCACAAATTTTTCAAGAGTTAATTTTCAATTTTTTGAATTTTTTTTGAGGATACGGCATATATACTAAAACAAGCATCAAAAATATATAACAGTTGACATGGAGGCGATCTTATGTTCAGGACTATCAAGCTTAATAAACTATTGCTTTTTATACTTCTTCCCATGATAATAGTGATATGTACACAGGTGACAAGATCATTCGCATCAAGAGAAATGCAACAGGATAACACCGAACAGCATGGCATTCCGGTGCCGATAATAATGTACCACAGCATTACACTGGATAACGACAGATGCAGCGAATATGTAGTCAGTCTGGATCAGATAGAGAGCGATATAGCCTATCTCAAGGAAAATAACTTTACACCTGTTTTTGTAAACGATCTGATAAGATACGTGAACTATAACGGCGAACTTCCTGACAATCCGGTAATACTGACATTCGATGACGGTTTTTACAACAACCGTGAATATCTTTTCGGGCTTCTTAAAAGAGAGGATATCAAGGCTGTTATATCTGTTGTGGGGGAGTATACTATCAATGCTTCGGAAAGCGGGGAAAGACCATCTGCAAAATATTCATACCTCAGCTGGAATGATATTAACGAAATGAGAGAAAGCGGAAGATATGAATTCTGCAATCACAGCAGTAATATGCACTGTCTTGATGAAAGACGCGGGATACTGAAAAGATCAGACGAGACCGAGGAAAGCTATCGTCACGCGCTGATAAGCGATATAGATGGTATGCAGATGCTGCTTGAAAAATACTGCAGTTTCCGACCTAATGTATTTACTTATCCATACGGCTTTACCTGTGAAGAAGCAGAGAAAACCATAAGATCACTGGGCTTTGAAGCTACTATGGGTGTAGAGGAAAAGCCTAATTACATAACAAAGGGCAACAGCGAGTGTCTATACAGATTAAACAGATATAACCGTTCAGGACTTACAGATACATCTTCCTTCATGAAAAATATGCTGAAAGACTTTTAAAAAGGTTGACCGCAGCGCACCAATGTAGTATAATAGTGGTGATATATTATCATTAAAAGGAGACGATAAAATGAAAATCAGATCATTCATCATAGCACTTGCTGCTGCATCCATGATACCCCTTACAGCACACGCGGATACTACAGACACGCTGACAGTGAACGGCTCACCATCCGTTGGTGATACCTTCACCGTGACTATTAGGATAGATTCTGACAGGAATATAGGTTATCTTAATTCATCTCTTGAATACGATGAAAATGTCATCGAATTTGTTGACGGAGATGCAATAGGCGGCGGTGGTCTGATAACTGTATATTCAGTTCCCGACGAGGATAACAGTTTTATCAATTGTGTACTCAACTTTTCTGCTGTTGGTGAGGGTGACTGCAATATCTCACTGACCAACGGATATGTTTTCTCAAATGACGGTGACGTTCTGGAGCAGCCTGATTCAAGCACATCCGTCCATGTTGATGCATCAGGTGAAGCTGACGATAGCAGCGAAGAACCACAGCAGGATATTTCCCGGGAAACTGACGATACTTCTTCAGCGCCTGTTGTAACCGAAGCACCTTCAGACGATAGTGATATACAGCAAACCTCCGAAACGCCATCGACTGCTGCACCTGTTGTACAAGGATATCTGATCAGCCTTTCATGCAGTGCAGGCGCACTTTCTCCTGATTTCTCATACGATGTATTTGAGTATACCGTAAATGCAGACAGTTCATGCGAGTCAGCAGAATTATCCGCAACAGCCGCTGCATTTTCAGACACCGTGTCTTTCAACGGAGGAAGCAAACTAGAATACGGTGAAAACATCCTCACTGCTACCGTAACAGCAGAGGACGGTACGGAAAATGTATATACAGTTAAAGTAATCCGTGCCGAGGGCAATAATAATGCAAGTAACACCGGAAAAAACAATGCTGAAAACAAAAAAAACACCGAGGATAAGTACAAGAAGTTTCTTAATCCCGCGCTTGCTATCATACTCGTGACCCTGATAGTAGCACTCTTTATTGTTTTAAACTGGACAATGAAGATCGGGAAACGCAAAAAGAAATGATTTTACATTCATCTTTTTTTCCTGTGCTGTATAAACTATTTCAGTTGATGTGAAATAACGGCATGAATACATATAGTATTAATTATAAACCCGACTATACCATTAACACATCACTACAAAGTGATATATAACAATGAAATATCATGTTGATGTTATCTTAACCGCCAAGTATTTCATGTTCCGATATAACACCAATTGATATACTGTATCAGTGGGATGATCATAATTATAAATATTTTGATAACAAGAGTGCGCAGTACAATTTCATACTGCGCACTCTTACTGTATCATCTGTCATTCTTTTAAATAAATTCTATCTTGCCTGTAGTACGTGCTTTTTCCATAACGGCATTGAAATCATTACATAGTACGGAATATTTCAGGTGTTCACCTATCCTGATAGCGCCACAGCGAACAGATACGCTGACTTTTCCGCCGCTGTAGGGGACCTCTGCACCGTTCTGAGAAAGAACCTTTTCTGCAAGTACTGTTACAACATCGGGATCGCTGCTTTCGGTTATCATCGCAAATTCATCCCCGCCCAGACGCAGACAGATCATATTATCCTCAGCTGCTTCATTGATACGGCGGAAAGCTTCAAGTATAGCCTTATCGCCTGCTTCACTACCAAGGTCGTTATTTATTACCATAAGATTCTGAATGTCAAAGCAAAGAACAAAAGTTCCTGTCTGTGTTCTGAGATAATCATAGAACTCACTGATATCATATTTCTTAACTCTCATAAGATCATTCCTTTCGATATACTCCGGGTTCAGGGGCGGATAAAGCCCGCAGTCACCTTTCCATTGTTTTTTGAACTTCGAGGGTGATATCCCCCACACCTTCTTGAATGCGCGGGTGAATACCTCATGGGAGTTGTAGCCGAATCTCATGGCAGCATCAAGGACAGAAACTTCCTCTGACTGTAGCAAGCGTCCCGCAAGGGTCAGCTTTCTCTTTGAGATATAGTCTTTCAGGCTGAAATGGGTACAGTATCTCCACATTTTCTGCAGCGAGGACAGAGAAACAAAGCAGGCTGCTGCGATATCCTCCTGCGAGATATCCTCGCACAGATGGGATTCTATATAATCCAGTGCTGTAACGAATGTTGTAAAACCGTGTTCAAAACTCTCTTTGCTTTCAGCTGTCATATCGGCACCTCCCTGTTATAAAATACCAGTAACGTTACTATGGTCATATTATAACACATATCTTTTGTTTTGTCTTGACTTTTTGAGCATTTTATTTCGGAGGTTCCTCTTTATCGCACAATAAAAAGGGCAATTTAATAAGGAAACATCGTGTTGATATTATTATCTCCTACAAGTATTTCAAGGTCAGATATACCAACAATTAATTGTGTGAACCAGCGGGATTATCATATTTCACTCAGAAAATAAATCTGCCAACGCCCTGCCAACAAGCTCCCCCGAATACTGAGCCTGTGCAAGGGTGTTGCCGTGGCTGCCCACTTCTATCAGCAGTGAACCGCTTGAAAGATCCTGATTGTAGAACCTTGTGTCAAAAAGCACAGGGCGGGTCAGACCTTGAAAGCGGTTTTCTATTTTTGATTGCAGTACACAGGCAAACCTGAAATTCTCCCTGAAATCCGGGATATTACCGCTTCCGTCATCAGCACAGGATATTATCATTATCTGCGCCGCTTCTTTTCCGTTTATCTCGGCTACGGGGGCGATGCGTGTTCCGTCACTGCGCTCGATGCCGTCGCGGTGGATATCAAGACAGACTTTAATGGAAGGATACTCCGCAAGTATCTTCTGCACCGCATCGTGGCTTGAATAATAGGCATTATCATAGCTTGGATAATCGTGGACGAGGGTATCATGTATGTAGGGGATGCCGGCCTTATCAAGCTGCTCACATATCCTGTCCCCCACGGAGATGATGTTCTTGTCACGTTCGGTTGTCTTCCCGCTAAAATCTCTGTCGTACCAGTCCTTATCCTCAAGTTCAAAGCTTTCGGTAGCATGGGTGTGATAGATCAGTATGACGGGCTGACCTTCAGGATAATCAGTATCAAAAGGAAGTCCCTGCCTGCTGAGCGCAATAAGTTCATTATTATCATACAAAGTGCAGTTTCGTACCTGTCCGCCGCCGAATATATTGAAGAAAGACGGCTCGTCACTGCGCTGATAGGTGTATTTTTCTATAGCGCCGTCATGGTCTGTAAGGTCAGCAGGATAAGGGATCATACCGTCTACATCTTCAGAATGTAACGGACTTGGGACTGCAGTACCATCATCCACAGGCTCGCTGTCATTTTCTGCAAGTGCTATATCCCAATAGCTTTGAGTAGAGATCTCCGTTCCCGGAAGAATTTCATCCCTGCTTATTTCTTTTCTGCCGCGTCTTATCATTAGCAGTTTCGAAGATCCCTCTGCGATATCCGAAAGATACTGTGAATGCTTTGCTGCACTGAATATACACATCGGAAGGACAAACACTGTGAATATACAAAACAGTGCCCGTCTGCAAACTGTTTTAAGTCCCATAAAACCACCTCAGTAATATATATTCGGGACAGGCTGTTTTATACATTGAACTATGTAAACAAATACACAACTGCCGAATGATTGCATATCTCCTCGAAAATGTATACTTTATGCTGAAAATTATGTGAAATACTTGACTTTACTTTGTGAATGTAGTATAATATATTAAACGATAAGAATTTACTCAATATTCCTGAGATGAAACGGAGAGGTTCAAAATCGTTTATTCCATTATTCAGAAAGGACGTGCATACGATGTCTAAGAAATATTCAGAGAAAAAGTCTTTCTGGGCTTTGATGAGCGCACTGCTGCTGGTCGTAGGATCAACTGCGTATATAGTATACAGATACTTTGAGGAAAAAGAACACTACGAAAAGTGGAAGGATTATGACGAGTGCGGAATCTGATAAAGGTCAGACTTGTTATACTGTTTTCGTAAATATGAAGATCGGTCGGCAGCGTTTTGCTCCGACCGTATTTTTATGTATATAAAACAAAAAGGCAGTCTGTTGACTGCCTCCTGCTTGTGTAAAAATTTTGGAGAGGATGAAACGAGCTAAGAGTAATTTCTTAGTGTTCATTCTTTTCTTTCTTTGTTCTACAATGAATATTATAGAACAAAGAGGTCATTTTTACAAGAACAAAGGTATTACATATAGCTACATTTATATTACAAATGATTTCAAAATGTAACTATTCTGTTTACAAAGGTATGTTACCATCAATTACAATGGATCTTAATAGTCTTCCTGTCATCAAATTCGATACCATCCGAAAGTGTGATCTTCAGCTTCTGATCCTCAGTGAAACCTATGGTCTCACCGTCATTCAGTATAACATCGCCCTCTATAATATAGCTGACTATAGCCAGCATAAAACTCAGAAATTCATGGGGCTGTCCGCTGTAATCAAGAAATTCCATCTCAAGCTTCTTGAAGTTTTCCATACCCATGGTATATCCGCGGAGTTTTCCCTCGGCATTGGAAAGACCCAGCCAGACAAAGTCCAGCAGAGGAAGGGCATCGGACTTCATTACCTCAGCGTTTTTCTGATAGAAATCGGGAGCATAGACCGTACCGTTTGTGTAAATGCCTATGGTATTGTCATCGATACAGCTTTCGCACACCTTTACAAAGAGCTTAGCACGTTCCATAGTATCCATTCCGTTGCCGACGCTAACTACTATCTGAGCGGTATGCTTTGCGACCTCCTGCTGTGCATCGTGCCAGAGGAAATTGAAAGCCGCATTCTGCTCGGCTTCACCATCGGGTATAGGTGAGGGATAAAATGCAAGGGAAACAAGATATCCGTCTGTATTGAACACAAAGATCTTATCATCATCTTTAGTATCAAGATCCTCAGGCTCGATACCCCATTTATCTTTCAGTCTGCTGAAAAAAGCTTCCTGATCCCATTCAGCTTCACGCAGAAGCACGAAGCCTAGAAAAAATTTATTTCCAATCATATCAGTACTCCGCACCATACTGCGCACGGTAAGCGCGCATAGCGTCAAGATACTCCTTACCCTCAACAACACCGTCCTCGATAGCCTTGATGATATCGTTGATATTTACGATGGAGTATACCTTCACGCCAAAGTCCTTATACGCCTGCTGAACTGCTGAAAAATCTGTATCAAGAGCCTTTTCCATACGGTCTACGGTGATGACCATGCCAGTAACGTTAACATCAGCGGCACTCTTCAGCTTGGGCATGGATTCACCCAGTGCCTTGCCGGAAGTCATAACATCGTCGATGATAACTACCTTTTCGCCGTCTGTCAGCTTCTTGCCAACGAACATACCGCCCTCACCGTGATCCTTTGCTTCCTTTCTGTCGAAGCAGTAGGATACATCATAGCCGAACTTATTGCTGAGAGCAACTACTGCTGATACCGCCAGCGGTATACCCTTGTAAGCAGGTCCGAACAGAGTTTCAACGGGGATATCGTTGTCCTTTATGCACTCGGCATAGTACTCGCCCAGCTTTGCAAGCTGTGCGCCTGTCTTGTAATTGCCGCAGTTGATGAAGTAAGGAGCCTTTCTGCCGCTTTTAAGTGTGAATTCACCAAAAGTCAGCACTCCGCTGTCAACCATGAACCTGATAAATTCTTCTTTGTAAGTCATAAAACACATTCCTTTCAGATAAGGTATTTTTAACTATTTCATTATAACACAAAACAGAACCAATATCAAGCACTTTATATTAAAAATCAGATCTTTCCCGATATTACATTATAATACGCTCTCGATCAGGTCTGCACCGAGTATTGCTTTTCGTTTGATACTTTCATTGACAGCCTATATAAGCTATGATATAATTATTTCAAAAACAGACATAATAAGGGAGTGTAGGATATGACCGTAAACGGGATCATCGTTCAGTAGTATGTTGATAATACTTATAAGAGAAGAGATCGAAGAATATATAGCCGCAAGAGAACGATTCATAAAAACACATCCTCCTCTTACGCTTGAAGTGGGAGATTTCGTTATATTCAGGCTTCATGAGATATTTCTTTGATAAATAGTATACCATTAACAAAGCCCCGGAGCGATATTGACTTATCGCTTCGGGGCTTAATTTATTTATCTGGACAAAGGACGATCAAGGTATCATTATCCGATAGACCTTATGAGGTTTATCATCTCTATGGCGCCTTCTGCACACTCACTGCCCTTGTTGCCTGCCTTTGAGCCTGCACGCTCGATAGCCTGCTCGATATTCTCGGTGGTTATAACACCGAACATAACAGGTATGCCGCTTTCAAGAGAAGTCTGTGCGATGCCCTTTGCAGCTTCGTTGCAAACAAGGTCATAGTGAGAAGTGCTGCCCCTGATTATCGCACCAAGGCAGATAACAGCGTCATACTTGCCGGAATCAGCCATTTTCTTTGCAATAAGAGGTATCTCAAAAGCCCCTGGCACCCATGCGGTGTCGATAGCGTCCTCAGATATGCCGTGACGTACAAGAGTATCAACAGCGCCGCCCAGCAGTTTTGATGTGATGAATTCATTGAAACGTGCAACTACGATACCCACACGCACGTTCTCGGGGATAAGTTTTCCTTCAAAAGTGTTCATAATAACAGCTCCTTATAAATTTATCAGTAGTCAAGAATATGACCCATTTTATCACGTTTTGTCTTTAAGTAGAACAGATCGTATGCGGTGGCAGACATCTGGATCGGCACACGTTCCTTTATCTCAATGCCGAAACCGCTCAGACCGTATATCTTATCGGGGTTATTGGTGAGAAGTCTGAGAGTCTTACAGCCCAGATCACGGAGTATCTGTGCGCCGATGTAGTATTCTCTCATATCTCCGGGGAAGCCAAGTGCTAAGTTAGCTTCAAGGGTATCCATACCGTTGTCCTGAAGTTCATAGGCACGCAGTTTGTTTATAAGACCTATACCTCTGCCCTCCTGACGCATATAAAGCAGTATACCCCTGCCCTCATTCTCTATCTCGGTCATAGCCGCAGCAAACTGCTGTCCGCAGTCGCATTTCAGCGAACCGAAAGCATCACCTGTAAGGCACTCGGAATGTACGCGGCAGAGTATGTCCTCACCGTTTCCGATATCGCCCTTAACAAGTGCCACATGATGCTCGCCATTCAGCTTGTTGATAAAGCCTATAGCTCGGAACTCGCCGTACTTGGTGGGCAGCTTGGTATCAGCCACACGCTCCACAAGCTTATCGTGTACCTTGCGGTACTCTTTCAGCTGTGCGATCGTTATGAACTTCATGCCCCATTCCTTAGCCTTTTCCTGAAGTTCCTCTGTACGCATCATGGTGCCGTCATCTCGCATTATCTCACAGCAGAGACCGCATTCTTCCAGTCCTGCAAGTCTCATCAAGTCAACGGTAGCCTCGGTATGTCCCTCACGTTCAAGAACGCCGTTTTTCTTTGCTGTCAGCGGGAACATATGCCCGGGTCTACGGAAGTCCTCGGGCTTTGAACCGGGGTCTGCAAGGGCTCTTGCGGTATAACCTCTCTCCTCCGCAGATATACCTGTAGTCGTATCCACATGGTCTATCGACACAGTAAACGCTGTGGAATGATTATCGGTATTGTAATCCACCATCTGGGGCAGATGCAGCCTGCGGCAGATAGCTTCGCTGACTGGCATACAGATAAGACCTTTAGCGTGTGCAGCCATGAAGTTCACATTCTCTGTGGTCGCGAACTGTGCCGCACATATCATATCGCCCTCGTTTTCTCTGTCCTCATTGTCGGTGACGAGTATCACTTCACCGTTTCGCAGAGCTTCAAGCGCTTCTTCAATAGTATTATATTCAAACATATACCCACTCCTCAGATAAATCCGTTCTTCATAAGCTGCTCCATGGTCACGCCGCTTTTTTTCGGCTCGGCCGGACGTAGCAGCTTTTCCACGTATTTTCCTATGATATCCGTTTCGATATTTATTATATCCCCTACTTTTTTAAACGGCAGTATGGTCTGCTCGGCAGTATGAGGTATCACGGATACAGTAAAGTCCGTATCTGTCACCGCCGCAACGGTAAGACTTATGCCGTCCAATGTTACAGAGCCTTTTTCGACTATATACCTCAGCAGTTTTTCGTCCGCCGATATGGTATACCTAACAGCGATGCCGTCCTGCTTGATATTGCTGACAGTACCCGTACCATCGATATGACCCGAAACTATATGCCCCCCGAAACGACCTTCCGCCGACATCGCCCTTTCAAGATCCACCTTGCTTCCCTGTTTCAGTGTTCCCAGAGAAGATCGGCTAAGGGTCTCGTTCATAACATCAGCCCTGAAAATCTTGCCGTCGTGCTCTGTGACGGTCAGGCACACGCCGTTTACTGCGATACTGTCACCGACTTTAGTCCCCTCAAGGACTTTCTCAGCGGCTATGCGTATAAAAGATGCATTTCCGTTTCGGCAGACCTCGCATACTGTGCCTGTTTCCTCTATCAGTCCTGTGAACATTTCTTCACCCGTCCTTCTATAAGTATATCGCCGTCAAGTTCGGTTATCCTGCGGTCTTCCAGCAGAAAAGCATCATCGGGCACAGCCACGCCCTGTCCGCCGACAGGAGTTTTCGCGATACTTCCGCCGAATATCTTAGGTGCAACATAAGCCATCACCTTATCGACTATCCCGCTTTCCAACGCAGACCAGCCCAGCATTCCGCCGCCCTCGATAAGCACACTGTCTATCTTTTCTTTTCCGAGATATGCCATAAGTGTCGTAAGATCGGTA
>ODAI013644090.1_pt1 | contig 62349 bp, 46 predicted proteins | sample 1539321 | NCBI WGS metagenome assembly ODAI01 (sample SAMN02144231, study PRJEB22623) | gut metagenome | biome: sheep rumen | host: Ovis aries | place: New Zealand
ACTATTTCTGAAAGGAGTTATTATGTTTGAGATAGAAGCACACTACCATGACAGAAAAATATATCTTTCCGACGGCAGAGTCTATCCGCTCGGAGAGATACTTCTGCGTTATTTTTCAATGAATTTTTATGACTTAGGCGAACTGTTTGACGTATGTGAACGTGCAAAGTCTGAGCTGAACATCAGTTCCTTGTTCTGTCCTGCTGACATAGGCAAGTGCGCACAGGAAATAGAATTCGCATATGACAGCATCATGGACATTGCAAAGTCACTTCCACCCTACGACACAAAGCATTTCAGACACGGTCTCCTGAGAAATCTGTTCGCATACTACAACGACATCTTTGACGAGCCTTTCTATGAGGACTCGGAGTTTGAAGTCGATGACTACAACGAACACTTTGTCAACGCAGAGAGCACTCCTGTGTCGTATGAGGAAATGTATATCACGGAAGAGTTGCATGAACTGCGAGCGTTATCGGATTACGAATTTGACAGCAAGAAGGTTTTCAGCAACTACGAGAACAGGAAAGATGCTGCTGACTTCACGACTTGTATTGAGCAGATGACAAACGAATTTTCAACTTTTATCGAGGACATTATCCGCGTCAAGAAAATCTTTATGCCATTCGTTGACGAGCTTTGTGACCACAACAGTTATCCGACAACTCAAAAAGTGATTGACACATTTCAAAAATATATAGGCGTTATTTCAAGCGGAAGTATGTGCATGAGACACACAGTTATCGAGACGAAAAAAGGTCCCATACTCTGTGAGACTTATCGTTTCACATCGCTGGGAGCCTTTCTGTATTTTGAATTGTTCAAGTGCATCGAGGAGAAGTTTATGCCTGTCAAGTGCCGCAACTGCGGTCGGTGGTTCATCATGAAGCATACCACCTTCTCCCACTATTGCAAGCGACTCATAAGCAGTAATCCGCCTAAGACTTGTCGTGATAACGCAATGAGCCATAACTTCAAGGAGAAGATAAAGAGTGATCCTGTTTGGGAGATATACAACCGCGCATACAAGCAGCACTACGCTCGCTATATGAAAAAGAAAATGAGCAAGTCACAGTTCGCTGAGTGGGGAGAATACGCTATCGAGCTGCGAACTAAAGCTGCTGATGGCAAGTTGGAGATGGAGGAGTATCAGAAATTGATTAAGATATAACAATGGTATTACCCGAAAACTACAAAACCAACAGCTAAATGCTGTTGGCTCTGTAGTTTATGCTGTATTTTAAGGAGATATCTATAAAAAGACTTTCTCAGGCTTTTAAATGATTATACTCCAAAAAGGAGCTTATCGTACGCAGGGAACGGCCAGTAGGTCGCGGACGTTACTGTCTCAGCCTTGTCAGCTGCACTGCGGAGCTTATCCATAGCCGGCAGCATTGTGTCGCGGACAAACTCAGAAGCCTTTATTATCTCATCGATATCCTTGAATTCGGCAATCGCAGTTTCGAGTTCTGTTGTGGCAGTATCCATTTCGTCTATAAGCTCTGAGAGTTCGGTGACAAGCTTTGTCTCGTACTTACATGCAGCCTTGGATACGCTCTTTTTAACAGAGACAGCAGAAGCAGTATCAGCAGCAAACTTGGCAACAGCAGGGATTATCTCCTTACGAGCCATATCCACCATTGTTGTAGCTTCAATGTTGACAGTCTTTACATAGTTTTCGAGCATTATATCACAGCGTGAAAATATCTCAGCTTCTGTGAAAATACCGTGTGAAGTGAGCATATCCACGTTCTTTTTATCGCAGATATGCGGCATTGCGTCAGCAGTGGTCTTCAGGTTCATGAGTCCGCGTTTCTCAGCCTCAGCTATCCATGCATCGTCATAGCCGTTTCCGTTGAAGATTATGCGCTTATGTTCCTTTATAGTGCGCTTGATGAGTTCGTGGAGCGCTGAATTGAAATCGGATACGCTTTCGAGTTCATCAGCGAACTGCCTCAGCACCTCAGCAACAGCAGCATTGAGGTGGATATTTGCACAGGAGATACTGTTGGATGAGCCGAGCATACGGAATTCGAACTTGTTTCCAGTAAATGCAAAAGGCGAAGTACGGTTGCGGTCAGTAGTGTCCTTGCTGAACTGAGGAAGCACATCAACGCCGAGTTTCATTTTCTCTTTAGTTGTTCCGCCGTATGGAGTATCATTTTCAATGGCATCAAGAACAGCGGTCAGTTCATCACCGAGGAATATAGATATAACAGCAGGCGGAGCTTCGTTTGCACCAAGACGGTGATCGTTGCCGGCTGTAGCAACAGAAAGTCTCAGCAAGTCCTGATAATCGTCAACAGCCTTGATAACAGCAGCAAGGAACAGCAGGAACTGTGCATTCTCAGCCGGTGTTTCTCCGGGAGAGAGCAGATTCTCACCCTGATCTGTGGAGATAGACCAGTTGTTGTGCTTGCCGGAACCGTTCACGCCAGCAAAAGGCTTTTCGTGGAGCAGACAAACAAGTCCGTGACGGAGAGCAACTTTCTGCATTACCTCCATTGTAAGCTGGTTGTGGTCGGCAGCGATATTTGTAGTATCATAGATAGGCGCAAGTTCATGCTGTGCAGGAGCAACTTCATTGTGCTTTGTCTTGGCAAGGATGCCGAGCTTCCAGAGCTCTCTGTCCAGATCAGCCATATACTCTGCAACTCTCGGCTTGATAGAGCCGAAATAGTGATCGTCCATTTCCTGTCCCTTGGGCGGCATAGCACCGAAGAGAGTTCTTCCTGTCATAATGAGGTCTTTTCTTTGCTTCCACATATCACGGTCAACAAGGAAGTATTCCTGCTCGGGACCAACGGAGGTCTTTACACTCTTTACGCTTGTGTTTCCGAAAAGTTTTAAGATACGCAGTGCCTGCTTATTGATAGCCTCCATGGATCGGAGAAGCGGAACTTTCTTATCCAGTGCCTCACCTGTATAAGAGCAGAATGCAGTCGGGATGTAAAGTGTGCCGTCCTTTATGAAGGCGTAAGAAGTGGGATCCCACGCAGTGTAGCCTCTTGCCTCAAATGTTGCGCGAAGTCCGCCGGACGGGAATGACGAAGCATCAGGCTCGCCCTTGACGAGTTCCTTTCCGGAGAACTCCATAATAACTCTGCCGTCGGGAGCAGGGGAGATGAAACTGTCGTGCTTCTCGGCAGTCACACCAGTCATCGGCTGGAACCAGTGTGTGTAGTGTGTGGCGCCCTTTTCTACCGCCCATTCCTTCATGGCTGCAGCTACTGCATTGGCAACGGATATATCAAGTGGAGTTCCCTTGACAATAGTTCTTTTCAGTGACTTATACACCTTCTCTGAAAGTGTAGCCTTCATTATTCTGTCATCAAATACCATCGAACCAAAGAAATCAGTTATTTTTTCCATTGTAATTACCTCCCGGTATTATATAAATGTGTAATCAACTGCGGATAATTTTGTAATTATTATCCGCAGCGACACTGTAATATTATGCTTTTTCCCATTCAGCTGAATCGTGGAGAGCATTATAGCCTTCCTCACCTGTACGAATCTTGATAATGTTTTCAATGTCATAAATGAACATCTTACCATCACCGTAGTTACCTGTGTAGAGGGCGGCCTTAGCTGCTGCAACTACCTTCTCCACAGGAACTGCACATACTGCGATCTCAGCTTTTACCTTAGGAAGCAGATTCATTTCTACTGTAGTACCACGATAGTAGTTTGTCTGTCCGTTCTGCATTCCGCAGCCGAGAACATTTGTAACTGTTATGCCCTTTACGTCTATAGCTTCCATAGCCTCAATGAACTGCTGGAGCTTTTGCTGTTTGAATATGACTACAATGTTGGTAAGCTTGTTTGTACCGTCTGGTGAAGGAACTGAATAGTTCTCAACTTCAACAGCCTTGTCAACGGGAACAGCAGGTGTGTCGGAAGTTCCGACCTTTTTAACGCTCTTTGCGTCATCTTTTGTATAACCATACATTCCGGCATCTGTAAGAGCAGGTGCAAAGTCTGCATAAGAGGATATAAGACCGTGCTCTGTAACATCAAGACCAATGATCTCCTCCTGCTCAGAAGCGCGGAGACCGATAGTCTTTTTAATAGCAAAGAATACTATTGTCATTGAGATTGCCGTAAATGCTGCAATTGCTGCGAATCCTGTGAGCTGTCTGCCAAGAAGTCCGAAGCCACCACCGTAGAAGAGACCTGCGAGCTGATTACCGTTCTGGTCAGCAAGTGAATAACCGGGAACATCAGGATTTGCAAAGAGACCAACTGCTATAGTGCCCCAGATACCGTTCATCATGTGGACTGCTACTGCACCAACAGGATCGTCGATGTGGAGCTTGTAATCAAGGAACCAAACACCGAAGCAAACAAGTAAACCTGAAACGATACCTATGATAGAAGCACCGAGACAATCTGTAACATCGCAGGGAGCTGTGATACCAACAAGTCCAGCCAATGAAGCGTTAAGACACATTGAAACATCAGGCTTGCCATATTTTAACCATGTGAATATCATACAAGTAACAGTTGCGATTGCAGGAGCAACTGTTGTTGTAAGGAATACTGAACCAAGCTGATCAACCGAAGTACAAGCTGCACCGTTGAATCCATACCAGCCAAACCAGAGTATGAAGCATCCGAGAGCTCCTATTGTAAGGTTATGACCGGGAATGGCGTTGACCTTGATATCGCCGTCCTTAGTTTTTGTGAACTTACCGATACGGGGGCCGAGTATAGCTGCACCAACGAGAGCTGCGATACCGCCGACCATATGGATATGTGCTGAACCTGCGAAATCGTGGAATCCCCACTGGCTCAGCCAGCCGCCACCCCAGCCCCAGTGTGCCTCGATAGGATAAACGATAGCACTGATGATAGCTGAGTATACGCAGTAGGATAAGAATTTAGTACGTTCAGCCATTGCACCTGAAACGATAGTTGCTGTTGTTGCACAGAATACAAGGTTGAATACAAAGTTTGACCAATCGAATGAGCCGTAGGATGTGAAAATATCAAATCCGGGCTGTCCGATTATTCCGACTAAATCTTCACCAAAGAGAAGTCCGAAACCTATAAGAATGAAAACAACTGTACCGATACAGAAGTCCATAAGGTTTTTCATAATGATATTGCCTGCGTTCTTTGCCCGTGTAAAACCTGTTTCCACCATTGCAAAACCCGCCTGCATAAAGAATACGAGTGCAGCGCCTATAAGGAACCATACGCCAAAGACTATACCGTTTGTCTCATCCATTGCCTGTTGTAAAATTGCCTGAGAGTCCATATAAATACCTCCTTCAAAAAACTACAGCATAAAATTAAAGAGGGTGTACGATATACCGAAAACTCAGTACATCATACACCTCTTTGTGCATGGATTTAGCGCTATAAAACCAAAACAGCGCCGCAGACTAATAGTCTGCAGCGCCCTTGCTGTTTACAATGCCATTATATTCCCTTTACTTCGATTTGTCAATAGCTTTTTTAAAATTTGGACTATCTCATATTTTGCCTCAAATTTGATGAAAACAACTATCAAATTTTAACATAAATGCAAGATCAGCATTTTTTCTGTTGACATTTCAGCTTAAAAGTGATAATATGTTTCTAAACAAGGACGTTTTAGCAGATTATTTGTCTGTTGGAACGTCTTTTTTTATTATTTATCAAACGTTGGAGGAATACAGAAATGTGTACGATAATGTGTTACTGCGGCATCAGCGGCGGTACAGGAAAAGTTATGGATGGTCTGAAGACTACAGTCTCACGAGGTCCTGACGATCAAAGGATAGTAAAGGTACCCGACGGTATTCTCGGCTTTCAGCGCCTGTCTATAATGGGACTTACTCCCGAGGGAATGCAGCCTTTTGAACTTGATGGAGATTTTGCAGTATGTAATGGCGAGATATATGGTTTCCGAAAGCTCAGGGACAAGCTCATTGATATGGGCTATATTTTCAGAAGCGACAGCGACTGCGAAATTCTTCTTCCCTTATACAGAGAATACGGAACGGATATGTTCTCACTGCTCGATGCTGAATTTGCCTGTGTTATATATGATTGTGTTGAGCGTCAATTCATAGCCGCAAGAGACCCGATAGGCATACGTCCGCTGTATTACGGAAAGTCCGACGATGGCACAATGGTGTTTGCCAGCGAGCCTAAAAACCTTGTAAAGATATGTAAAAAAATCACGCCATTTCCACCGGGACATTATTATAAAAACGGAGAATTCCACTGCTACTGCAATATCACATCTGTTGACAAAGTGATCAGTGATGATATCGACACAGTATGCAGAAATATCCACGATAAACTGGTGGCAGGCGTTGAAAAGCGTCTCGACTCTGATGCAAAAGTTGGATTTTTACTATCCGGCGGTCTTGACTCGTCACTTGTATGCTCCATAGCACAGAAAAAAAGCGACAAACCCATAAAGACCTTCGCTATCGGCATGAACACGGACGCTATCGACCTTAAATATGCTAAACAGGTGGCTGACTATATCGGAAGCGATCATACAGAGATCATTATCACAAAAGATGATGTGATTTCTGCTATTGAAGATGTCATACATCTGCTCGGAACTTATGATATAACCACAATTCGTGCAAGCATAGGAATGTACCTGCTATGCAAAGCTATACACGAGCAGACCGATATACGCGTCCTTCTCACAGGGGAGATCTCAGACGAGCTTTTCGGCTATAAGTATACAGACTTTGCGCCGTCTGCGGAAGCTTTTCAGAAGGAGTCCGTCAAGCGTGTAAAAGAACTCCATATGTATGATGTTCTCCGTGCAGATCGTTGTATCTCGGTAAATTCTCTTGAAGCAAGAGTTCCTTTTGGCGACCTTGACTTCGTTAAATATGTAATGGCTGTCGATCCTGAATTGAAGATCAATAAATACAATAAAGGAAAATACTTGCTTCGCCGCGCTTTTGAGGGAGACTATCTGCCCCGCGATATCCTTTACCGTGAAAAGGCAGCTTTCTCAGACGCGGTAGGTCACTCTATGGTGGATCACCTTAAAGAATATGCCGAGAATTATTATTTGGACGAAGAATTTGAGCTTGACTGCACAAAGTATTCCCATGCAAAGCCCTTTACCAAGGAGTCGTTGCTTTACCGTGAGATATTTGAGAAGTTCTATCCGAATAACAGCAAAATGGTAGTTGATTTCTGGATGCCGAACAAGGATTGGGAGGGCTGTGATGTAAACGATCCCTCTGCCCGCGTACTTTCAAATTACGGTGAGAGTGGAAAATAAACCTAACGCAAAGCTGTGCAGACCGTTTAATTGGAGGATTAATAAATGAGTAAAAGGCCTGTTATTGGAGTTATCCCCCTTGTTGACTATAATAAAAAAAGTTATTGGATGCTTCCCGGCTATTTCGGAGGAATAATTGAAGCGGGTGGTCTGCCCGTAATGCTTCCGCTGACCAGTGACATTAAAGTTATCGAACAAATAGTATCTATGTGCGATGGATTTATATTTACAGGCGGTCAGGACGTTGAACCGAAGCTTTATTCTGAAAGAAAGATCAGTGCCTGCGGTGAGTGCAGTCCCGAAAGAGATGCTATGGAGGTGCTTCTTCTTGATCACATAATTGAGCTTGATAAGCCGATTCTTGGCATATGTCGTGGTATACAGCTTATAAATGCCGCACTTGGCGGAACTCTCTGGCAGGATATCCCATCCCAGTTTTCTGATATGGTACCACACTGTCAGAAGCCGCCGTATGACGTTTCGATACATGAAGTTAGTATAGAACACAGTTCTCCTTTGTACGATCTTCTGAAAACGGATACCATCCCCGTAAACAGTTATCATCATCAGGGAATCCGCAGTTTGTCGCCTGAATTAAAGAGCATGGCATATGCTCCTGATGGACTTGTCGAAGCTGTCTGCGCCCCCGGTCACAGATTCCTCTGGGCAATACAATGGCACCCCGAACTGTCTTATCGAAAGGATATTAACAGCAGACTGATTTTCAAAGAATTTGTTCGGCACTGCTAATCGATAAGATCATTTTGGAAACGAGATAAATGCTCAAAAGGCAAGATCTGTCTGCCGCGGAACAGCCCGCAGCCGTCGTTGATGAGTTGATTATTTATAGCCTTGAACATATTTACGTCAATCTTTGCAAGCTCCAGCTCCTGCAATTTGGTAAGGCGCTCGTATGCTTCATCAAAATATATACACTCGCCAACGGGTATCTCATCACGCTTTGTACGCCTTGCCTCCTGCAACTTCTCATAGCCGAAGTGATTTGCCTCACCTATCTCCGCAAAGTCGTCCATATCCTTGGTGCGTAGCTGTAATTCGGTAAAGCAGCGTGCAAGATTATCGTAAAAAGTTATATGCATCGACTGATACCCTGTGCTTCTCGGAAATGTCACATAGTCGCGGTAGTACGGTCTGACATTTTCTTTTAGCTTGTCGGAATACTTTTCTTCGCTGAATCCCGAAAGCTCTGCGGTAAACCCTCTTTCCTCAAGAAATTCGGGGACAACATCTGCTATCTCATAGAGATATTTCTTCTCAATCTCGCTTTTTTCATCATCGTTTTTGATATGACAGGAAGGTATTGAAATAACTATACGATATGCGATAAGATCACGGAAGCATATTAGCCTGCTTTTAATTTCAGCTTCTGATGGAAATTCACCGTTCTTTTTATAATACTTGTAAATATATTCCAGGATATACCCATTGAATTTTTCCTCTGCTCTTATCAGTGACTTTATCCGTCCCTTGAATGTGAACGCAAGGAACGGATATTTTTGTGTCATGTATTTATAGAATTCTTTTATCCTGTTTGACTGCGATGTTAGAAAGTCGTTATGTTCAAGCAGTTCAATTATCTGTATCAGAAAATTACAGTGTACAAGGTCGATAGTATTTCGGCTTTCTATTGCCGAGCTTTTCAAATCAGAGGAATACCGGTGCAGTATTTTCAGCACAGTATTCCCCGAAAATAAGTAATCGTTCAAAGATATCATTTCACTTCACCTCATTATCAGTCGTTATAGTCGTTGTCGTGGTGACTGATGTTGTAACAGTGGAGGTACTGGCCGAGCTGTCGGAAGAACTGCTCCCGCTGACAGTGACAGTAGTGACAGTTTTCCCGTCCTCTGAGACAATAGTTTTTGTCCCCTTGAATTTTTTGTTTTCCATTTTATACACCTCACTTGATTATCTTGAAACAAACTGTTTTCGCGTTGATAAGCGGACTGTGATACTCAAAATAGACCGTTCCCGAAACAGGTGATCTTATCTCTGATACAAGCTCGCCGTCAAAGGGGTCGGTGATGCGTCCGAGTATGTCTCCCCTCTCAACAGTTTTACCTATGTCCGTGAGGCTGACGAATATGCCTGCCGCCTCGGACTGCACCTGCCTTGTATCGCTCTCGTTCATTATCACCGTTACATATCCCGGAGGAGTTTTAGCGCTGACGATACCCCGTTTATCCATAAATCTAAGGATAGCGTTCACAGCCTCATCAGCTGCTTTTTCGTCTATCTCATCAGTGGCATTTGCATAAACAGAAAACGCTTTAGTCTCCCATATCTGCCAGTTGTAATTGAGCGTTGTGGTATCATAGGGACGCGGCTTGCGGACAATGCCGAATTCAAGTCCGAAGTCCTTCATCAGCTCACTGTCCGTAAAGCCGGTGTCCATGACCTTTACATGGGGCAGGAAGTTCCCCTGCTGATAAAAGCTGGCAAGCTGTATGCCGTATTCGTAGTCCTTTATCCTGGTGAATATACCGTCTGCGATGCGCTGAGTAGTCTCACCCTGATCGTAGCCGGGAAACATTCGGTTGATGTCGGTGTTGTCCATTGCCCAGAAACGCTTGCCGATGTTCATGGAGTAGTAGTTCACGCAGGGGATAACAAGTATCTCGCAGTCCTCGGCGATACGTCCCTTTGACTCCAGCTTTTTAAGCTCCTGCACCATACGGCTGCAAACATACATCTGCTGGACCTCGTTTCCGCGCATAGCCCCCACTATTGCGAGAGCCTTTTTGCCGTGTCCGAAACGGTAGCCGATGATGTCCAGCTGTTCGCGGTAAGGCGACTTCATCGAAAAGAGAATTTTCTTCTTCATTGCTCCTCACCTCCCGATGTCATCAAGATCCTTGCAAGCAGCGAACCGCCGTAAACTACGGGATATTCACGCATCGTAAATATCATTCCGTCACAGACTGCAAGAACTTTTTCGACCACCTTTGACGTCAGCGGATCGACTACATCGCCGATGTGGTCGCCTTTCTTAACGGTATCGCCAAAGCTTGAAACAGGCACGAATATTCCAGCCGCACCGGAGTTCACAAAGCCTACCTCGTGTCCCTCGGACACAACAGGCTCACGGACCGGAACAGTCTCGCCGTGCCACATTCCCAGCTCTTTCATGAGATTGAGTATGCCGCCGAAAAGCTGCTTGCAGTATTCCTTGGTTATACGCATACCCACTCCCATTTCCACAACGAGAGTTTTGGTTCCCCTTGTGTTCAGCGTATGAGCGAGAGTGGACTCCAGAACTGTCGCAGATTCATGTACCCACACAAAGTCCACGTTCATCATTTTTGCATAGGGCAGAAGTGTCGGCGCAGTGGGAACGCTCATGCGTATCTGAGGAATCTCACGGAGAAAAATATTGCTTGAATGAACGTCAATGCAGACGTCAGAGCCGCTGAGATCGTCAATTATCGAGGAGCAGATGACCTCTATCATCGTGCCGTCCTTTGTGCCGGGAAAAACACGGTTCATGTCCAGATCAAACATGGGAATCCCGCGGGTAATGCTGTCTATTCCCATTGGATTCAGCGCAGGGTAAATGTCGAGGATACCGTCAAGCTGATCTATGTGCTCATCGACGAATTTCCCCACCATATAGGCAAGATACTGCCCCTCCAGCTCGTCGCCGTGAGTGCCTGTAACAAGGCTCAGACGGGTCTTGTTTTTGCCGTTCTGTATCCGCCGTTTCTGGATATTCAGATTTTCATTGACTGCAAGTGCGGCGCTTGCAATAGTCTCTATCATTGGAAGTCCTCCTTTCATTATGACAGCACCGAACGCACAAGCTGTAACTGCTTTGTGTACTTTCCGAACATCACGCCTCTGTCAATGGCGCAGTCACGGAAATCACGTCCCTGTGATATCACAAGGTAATCATCGTTCACGGCACAGTTATTCGCAGGGTCGATGCCCTCCCAGTGATCGCCCGTCCAGTACTCAACCCATGAGTGTGTCTCGCCGTCACAGAATGCAAGTCCGGCAATGTAACGTGCGGCGATACCGTCCATTCGCAGAAGTGAGATGAGTATGTGGGAGAAGTCCTGACAGACGCCGGCTTTCAGCGCAAACGCCTGCGCCGCAGTTGTTGAAGTATCAGTGACGTCCTTTTTGTACTCTATGAGGTCCGACAATATATCGCTGAAAAATGCAGCTCTGTCGGGAATACTGCCGATATATCTGTCCTTCAGCTCCGCATAGAACTTTCTCAGCTCATCATCTGGAGCAGTGTACTCGGACTGATAAAGATAGCAGGGCATATAGTCAGTGCGGTGCTTTACGGAGTCCACCTCAGCAGTTCCCTTTATTTCAAAGTCAAGGTAGCGGTGGTCGTCCCTCAGATAGCCTGCCGTCACATTGTTGCCGAATGCGTCAACAGTCTGCTGAGTCGGAACATATGGAGAAATATTCAGACTGCACGAAAGAATATGCTGAGAAGTGCTCTCCGGAGGCATTATACGAAGTGCAAAGCTGTGGTCGTGAACGTAATCATCGAATGTCAGCTTGGTGGAAAAATAGAAGTTAATTCGTTTCATACCGCCGCCCCCATTGGTTCAAAAAGATGTTCAAGATCAACGAGTGCGGTGCTGCTTTCCGATGAATATTTCTCCGCAGAGCCTACTATATCCTCGATCTCTCCGAAATACTGTGAATTGCAGCAGAACGGCGTATTTTCGGGGACATTTTTAAGTCTCTTGCAAAGGCGTCCGAACTCCTTTTTGACCAATTTGTAGGAATAGCCTGTGCGCATATACAGGTCGAGCCGCTCCACTGTTTTTCCGCAGTAGATGATGTTTTTCTTTTCTTCATCGTATACATTGTCGGCAATGCAGCCCCAGAACGCATACAACTGATCCACAAGCGGAAGAAGTGAAAGCCGTGTATTTTCCGACATTTCAGACTTTGCAAGGGTGTCCTTTGCAAGCTGCAAAAATGAAAGCGTTTCCGTTGAAATTTCCTCACGGAGAACTATGCCGTTGTCATATGCTCTTTCAAGACTGTATGCGACGGAGTTCGGATTTGTACTGTCGTAAAGAAAGCTGCGGAAGAAATCCCTGTTGCTGCCGTAGCTGTCGGAAAGCCCGAAATATCCCAGATATTCAGCATATCCGGACCTATTGTCTATGGTTCTGTCATAGAGCTTCTGCAATGTTTTCAGAGTTGTGAAAACCCTTTCGGTATAGCGTCCCAGCCAGTAAAGGCGGTCGCTGTGTTCTAACGAGATAGTACCCATGTATCCTTAAAGCCTCCTCCTTGCGATGAGTTTACTACGAATGAATCGGGATTTCGCGAGAACCGTGTAAGTCCCGACGCCCACACCTTTGTTATTTCGCCTGTCAGCACAAATGCTCTCAGGTCGGCTTTACGCATCACCGTTTCGCCGTTGTCGAGAATCGGCAAATCGAGGAAATCGATGACCTCCTGTGCGATAAATCTTCTTGGCTCGGCGATTATAGTTCTGCGGAATTCCTCTAATTTTTCTTTTGTAAGATCGTTGCCGAAGACTACTCCGTATCCGCCGGCCTCCGCAACGTCCTTGATGACCAGCTTTTCGAGATTGTCCAGAACGTACTTCATGTCGTCCTCATAGAACGGCAGATACGTCGGAGCATTGTGAAGTATCGGCTCCTCGTCAAGATAGTATTTTATCATCTTAGGCACAAAATAATAGATTCCCTTGTCGTCAGCCACGCCGTTTCCCGGAGCGTTTATAATTCCCACATTTCCGCTGCGGTAGACCTCCATGAGATTGGGTATTCCGATAAGCGATTCAGGCAGGAAGTTCAGCGGGTCAAGATATTCATCGGCAATTCTGCGGTAAAGAACGCCTATCCTTGTCTTGCCGCCCGAATAAGTTCGGTGATAAAGGATGTTGTCCTCGACAAAAAGCTCATCGTTCTGCACAAGTACCGAACCAGTATGCTCCGCCAGATAGGAGTGCTCAAAGTATGCCGCATTATACCGCCCGGGAGTTAGTATCGCCCTAATGCCGCCGCAGTTTGCATTCTCCATGGTCTCTTTCAGCAGCTTTGCATAGTTGCGGTTATCGACTATATCGTTTTCCTGAAACGCCTGCGGTGCGGCGATACGGGTAAGCTCCCTTGCGATGAGCGGATAGGACGCGCCCGACGGTATCCGCAGATTATCCTCCAATATGTACCACTCGCCGTCCTTTGCCTGTACAAGGTCGATACCCGAAATATGGCTGTAAACCTTGTTTTTCGGAGTTATCCCCTCGCACTGAGCAAGGTACCCCTTTGAGATGTAGATGAAGTCCTCGGGAATGATTCCGTCTCTGACTATCTTTTTTTCGTGGTAAATATCAAAAAGGAACTCATTCAGGGCGTTAACACGCTGAACAAGTCCCTTTTCAATGCTCTTGAAATCCTCCGCAGGAATCACCCTCGGTATCGGATCGAACGGGAAAAACTGTTCATTGAAAACACCGTTTTTATATATGCCGAACTTAACGCCGTAACGTCTTAAAAGCTCATTGATCTCGTCTGCGTTGCCCACTGCCTTTGTGAACTGTTCATTATTCTGCTGTGTCATTGTTATCACTCCATTCTTCTGCAAACAATAAAGGCGCCTATCCATACGGATAAGCGCCTTTGCTTTTTGCTTTATTACACTTTTATGATATCACAACTGAAACGAATTGTCAATAGAATGACAATAATTTTTTATGTTACTCATACATCATCCACAGCCGTTTTCCTGTTTCGGTCAGAAACGTTTCTGTATCTACAGTATGCTTGTTTTTCAAGCTTGATATTGCTGCAAGATCACCCGTCATTATACCATCACTTATCGTCTGAAGTATTGCTTTTTCGAGCCTGTCAGCATAGTCACAAAGCGCAGGGATTACATCAAGCTCGCCTCGTTTTCTCAGCGCACCGCTCCATGCGAAAACAGTTGCTACAGGGTTGGTCGATGTTTTCTCACCCTTGAGATACCTGTAATAGTGCCTCTGCACAGTTCCATGAGCAGCTTCGTATTCGTATTTGCCGTCAGGGGATACAAGTACAGATGTCATCATTGCAAGACTGCCATAAGCAGTAGCGACCATATCCGACATTACATCTCCGTCGTAGTTTTTGCACGCCCATATGAAGCCGCCGTCAGAGCGGATAACCCTTGCGACTGCATCATCTATAAGTGTATAGAAATATGCTATACCAATGGCTTCAAACCGTACTTTATATTCTTTTTCGTATATGTCGGCAAAAATATCCTTGAAACGATGGTCGTATTTCTTGGAAATAGTGTCTTTAGTTGCAAACCATAAGTCCTGCTTTGTATCAAGAGCATAATTGAAGCAAGAACGCGCAAATCCTTCTATGGATTTGTCCTTATTATGAAGTCCCTGAATGATTCCGTCACTGTCAGAAAAATCATATATCAGCTCAAATGATCCGTTGCCGTTCTTATCAGTGACTTTTAACTCAGCCTTGCTGCCCTTTTCGACCCGCATTTCGGTATTTTTATATACATCCCCGTAAGCATGACGGGCAATAGTGATAGGCTTTGTCCATGTCGGGATATATGGCGTGATACCATCAACAAGTATGGGAGCACGAAACACTGTTCCGTCAAGGATCGCTCTTATTGTGCCGTTTGGAGACTTCCACATCTCTTTCAGCTCATATTCGTCCATTCTGGCAGCATTCGGCGTGATAGTTGCGCATTTTACCGCCACTCCGTATTTCTTGGTTGCTTCTGCTGATTCAACAGTGACTTTATCATCAGTTTTATTTCTGTATTCAAGTCCGAGGTCATAATATTCCGTCTTCAGGTCAATATACGGAATAATAAGTATATCCTTTATCATCTTCCATATCACACGTGTCATTTCATCGCCGTCCATTTCGACAAGCGGTGTTTTCATTTTGATCTTTTCCATATTTATCAGCCTTTCTATCTTTTTTCCATATCAATGTATGGCTTTTCCTTATTGATCGATTTGTATGCAGGACGCATGATACGTCTGCCGCTATTTATCTCCTCGAATCTGTGAGCGCACCAGCCTGCCATTCTTGAAACAGCAAACAGAGGAGTAAACAGGTCGGGAGGTATTCTCAGCATTTTATAGACAAATCCGCTGTACATATCAATATTTGCACACATTGCTTTCCCCGACCTTTTTACATCTTCAAAAACTTTGGGCGTAAGACGCTCTATCGATTCAATAAGGCGGAATTCCTTTTCAAACTCTGTACCCTCAGCCATCATTCCTGCATACTTTTTCAGTATTACAGCTCTCGGATCAGACAGCGTATACACAGCGTGTCCCATACCATATATCAGACCGCTGCCGTCACCTATTTTCTTGCAAAGCAGTTTTTTCAGCACATCAGCTACTTCGTCATCATTCTCCCAGTTTTTAACATTTGCCTTTATTATCTCCTGCATTTCAAGTGCTTTATGGTTCGCACCGCCGTGGCGTGGACCTTTAAGCGAACCTATCGCTGCTGAATATGCAGAATACGGGTCTGTTCCGGATGAAGTAAGTACACGGCAGGTAAATGTTGAGTTGTTGCCTCCGCCGTGTTCAGCATGGAGCATAAGCATTAGGTCAAGCAGTTTTGCTTCATCGTGTGTGAACTTTCTGTCAGTGCGGAGAGTTGAAAGAATGTTTTCCGCTGTGGATTGTCCCTTTATCAGAGGGTGCATTATCATTGATTTATCATCATAGCATCTTCTTTTTGTCTCATAGGCACAGACCATTATAACAGGCATCTTTGCAATGAGTGATACGGCTGTATCAACCTCATGCTCGGAAGTTTTTGATTCCGGAGCGTTGTCATAAGAATACAGCGAGAGAACAGCTCTTGCCATTTTATTCATGATATTGGGCGATGGCGCTTTTAATATCATATCTTCAAAGAAGTCCTGAGGGAGCGCACGTTCATCAGATAATGTCATTATGAATTCATCAAGCTCGTTCCTGTTCGGAAGTCTGCCTGTAAGCAGAAGAAAAACTATCTCCTCATAACCAAATCTGTCCTCAGCTTCAGCTTTTTCGATAAGGTCATTGATACTGTAGCCTCTGAAGATCAGCTTTCCCTCTGTGGGCTTTTTCTCACCGTCATCTACAACATAGCCATGAACATTACAGATATTGGTGACTCCTGCCATAACGCCTGTTCCGTCAGGATTCCTCAGTCCTCGCTTTACGCTGTACTTATCAAAATATTCAGCAGGAATGTTGTTTCCCTCCGAGAAAGCTGAATACATTACTTCTTTTGTAGTCATCAACGGTATCACCTCAAATAAGAAAGGCGCCTATCCATGCGGATAAGCGCCTTTGCTTGCTTTATTACACCTTTATGATATCACAACTTTTGCGAATTGTCAATAGTCTGACAAAGCCATGTGTGTCAAAAATTCCCATGGAATCTGCAAACTTTTTTGAGCTTTTTCACAGTTGCATTTCCGCCGCCGTCGTCTATATAAATGTCGTATTTGCCGCGTATACTGCCGAATGTCACCACTCTTTCCGCACCTGCATATTCTTTTAGCTTCAACAGCATATTCTCTTTTGAAGCACAAGGGGAGAAGATTTTAAGGTACATGAATCCTTCATATTCAGAGTCGGAAATACTTATCCTTGCACTTACTCCAAGCTGCTGACGCAGCTTTCTTTCAAGAAGAAATATATCTATCTTTTCGGCAATGACAGTAATATACAGAACACGCTCGTTAATATTCTTCCTTCGGTATTCAGAGCTGATATAGTTTCTGTAAGGAGAGTGTTTATGTGACTCAAACAGTTCTTTTTCCGCGGAATTATTCAGCTTTCCATAATATATCAGCAGAGTGGTATCGAGCATAGTATTAATAAAACAGTTCAGTCCGCACTCTGAAATTATCCTTTCGGCTTCTGCCGAAGCATTTGGCAAAAGATATGTCATTTCAAGATACTGCTTTTCCTTAATGTCATACATCGCTGCTCCGTCCATAACTATAGCCGGAAGCTGCAATTCTGTACCCTTCATAATGGACATAAGCTCCGCAGGGGTACGGGTAGTGGAGATAGTGAACTTCACTCCGCTGCGGATGAGCCTGTTCAGCTCCACCTTGCTGTAATTAGAGGTCGGCGATATAAGTACATCATCAATTCCGCTTACATACAGCGTATTATCATTACGTTTCACAGGCAGACGGAGATCGTTCACGGCAACTCCTATTATTATTCCTATAAACGTATCAACAACTCTGTTCAGCACGAATATATAAGGGTTCTCGTCAAAGGAATGAGTCAGCGCAATGCTCAGGAACACAACGCATGAGAAAAAAGAAGCGGTTCGCTTGTTCATAACAACAGTTGTGTATATCACAGGGATTATGAAAATACTTGCCGAGATATAGACAAGCTCAGGTATTACCAAGCCAAGCCTGCGGAACATCAGCAGAAATATAAGTCCGTATACTGCACCTATAAGTGTGCCTGCTGACCGCTGAAAGGCATTGTTCTTCGTGGTGTCGGAATATGGCTGCATACACCATAAAGCTGCCAGCGCTCCGTAGAAAGGTATGCCGCTGCTTACTGGCAAAAGTGCCCTTATGAAATACACTGCTATGCACAATCCGACTGCGACAGATGATTTTATAATTCTTGCACCAATGGGCGGAAATGTAAGTTTCATTATACTCACTCCATAAAAAGCGCCTATCCGCTGCGGATAAGCGCCTTTGCTCAGATAGTTATCAGAAGATGCTCATTTTTGATGTCATTGTAAAGCTCGCACTTGCAGCGGCTCACGTCATAGACGTGTATAACATCGTCAAGGCCGCTGTTTTCGGCGATGTCATCAAGCTTATTCCGCAGTTCCTTCAGCTTTTCGGGAGCGAAGTGCAGCGTTTTGCTGTTGTTGAATACAGCGGTATAAAGTATCTCTGCCTCCACTAAATCCTGAAAGATATGGCTTCCGTAGGAAAGCTCGGGATTGTAGCCTGCACGGGCTTCTTCCATTTCACATACAACGTCAAACTCGCTTATGTCTGCAAATGATGTAGGTACGCCAAGTTCGGGCGAAGATGTTCCGACTCTGCCCGGCACCATAAGCATCATATGCTTGCCGCTGTTACGGTAAGTCCAGTTGATTTTGCCTATCATTTTCGCAACGGAATTCTTCTCGCTGTAAGGCATATTGTAGTACACGACGGGATCAACGTACACTATAATATCCAGCTTTGAGGCTTTGGAAAGCCCCATTGAAGCGCCCTTGCTTTCAAGCAGAATATGCTCCTGCGGTATATCATTGGGAACCGTAACTCCCGACTTGGCCTTAATGACCTGCAAGGGTCTGCACTGCAAAAGATCAATGGTATAGTCGCCCTCATCGGAAACATTTATGGTAAACTCCGTATCGACAGGATACTCATACTCATTCTGTATGCAACGAAGCATTCTCTTCATCTGCGACATAAGCGTTTTATTGCTGACAAGTCCCTTGCATGAGATAAAAGTTGATGACACTCTGCGTCCCATTTCCCGCAGTCTGCTCTCTGCATCAAAGTCGTGCTCGAGAAGGATCTTTTGCAGATATTCAGGTATCTCAGGCTCTATCGTTCTAAGGGGCAAACGTTCAAGGTCGTGAACAGAAGTGTTGATGACCTCCACCTTCCCCTGTGAGAATCTATGCCTGTCTGCATAAGTTGAATAAACAGTTTTTTCAGGCATATCAAGGCTCACAAGACGCGGATATGAACCATCTGTCCTGTCAACGGCAGACGTGCCAAGTCCCATAACAAGGCGAAGCATTCCTGCAGACTGGTCAGAGCTTTTCAGAAAACTATATGGACTGTACGAATAGCCGACACCGGCTGCGCAAGGCATATAGTACGAACTGTAATATGAGCCCGAAACTCGCTGTATCAAAAGTGCCATTTGTTCATCACGCTTGTCAAGTCCACGGCGCTTTCGGTAATCCAGTGCGGAAAGACTCATAGTGCTTGCGTAGACTGTTTTTATCGCCTTTTCAAATTCCTCCAGCCGCTCCTCGAGTGTTCCTCTGTTTGCGCAGAAAACCGATTCATACTTGCCTGCAAAAGCGTTGCCGAAGCCGTCCTCAAGGATACTGCTTGAACGGACGATATACGGGTCTTGTCCGTAGTATTCTATGATACGGTTAAGCTGTTCACGCATTTCATCTGAGAATTTACCGTTCATAAGCTGCTCTGCGAACTTATCCGCAAGTGCAAAGTAGCCGTCCTCTGTTCTCTGCTTTATGCGCATATCCCAGAAATCATTGTCAACGATATAGGTATAATAAACATCAGAACCAACGTAGAAGGAATCGTGGGGCTCAAGGACGTCATCAATATCAGGCTCGCTATTTCTGATAATAGCCCTCGCCAGCAGCATTCCGCAGGCTTTTCCGCCTATCATTCCCGTGCCTATCATGTGGTCTCGGACGCTGAAATAATCCTCAGGACGGAAATGTTTTTTGACCATCTGACGCATTTTCGAGTCTCGTGTCATCATGATATTGCACATATTACTGCACTGCTCGGCTATGTCAATTCCGTTTTCGTGAAGTATCTTTGCCTTGTTAAAAAATCTGTCCCACGAGTCCATGTACTGTTCGTCAGCGGAGCGCTGTGCGTTCCCGAGAACCTGATAAAAACGGCTTGATTTTACACCATCAAGTATGGGACGAAAACGTCCGCTCTCAGGCTCGAATGTATGTGGCAGGAACATGGTATCCGAATTTCGGTTCCAGACTTTTTCGGGACGGACATACACATTCTTTTTATCTGAATATACATCAAGGAAAAGCTGTGTTGTATCAAGAATCTTGTTTATGGCGTTGACGGAGTGCTTTCCTCTGATTATAGGGAAAAATGCAACTGTATCAAGTATGAACAGGAACGGACAGGTAACTCTGAAAAAGTTGCCCATCATGAGGTCTGTCGCCCACATTGCCTGCAATTCCGAAAGGCAGTCAAATATGTAGAAAGCGTTCCTGCCTGCCTTTTCTATTTCGTTGTGTATGTCAACAGTGAACGTCTCAAATCTGTGGGAAAGCGGCACCTCTATGGTCCTGACCTCGGGGCAGTTTTCTACAAGTGGCTCATGACTTGCAAAGCGGAAATATATTATATTTCTTCCGTCAGCGATAGCCTGCCTGAGATAGAGCTCCATAAACAGCTTAAATTCCGAGAGTTCGGAAACTCTCCACACAACATTGTCGCCGAGCCTTATATTAGCAAGTGCGGTGTCCATTTCGGGTATTCCCGAACAAATCCTGTCAAATGCAGTCATAGTGATACCTCCCTTGTTTTACAGATCTTTCACATAACATACCGCACCTTCAAGCTTGTCATATGGCGGATAATTTCTTATGCGGTAATATCCAAGCTTTTCATAAAGTGATATCGCCTCGCTCATTGATTTGCGAGTTTGCAGTACAGTCCGTATAAATTGCATTTTCTTTGCCATTTCTTCTATCATTTTCATCATATCAGAAGCAATATGATGTCTGCGGTATTGCGGTTCTACCCATACCCGCTTTATTTCCGCATCTGATTCCGAGTATTTTTTCAGTCCTGCACAGCCAACAGCAATATCATCAACATAGGCTATGAGAACAGTGCCTATACTTTCGGATATATTGTAGGGAATAAAGCCTTGGCGATTTTGAACTCCGCCTACAAGTCTGCTGTAGTATTCCTCGGTGGATCGATAAAACCTCTGAAAATCTTTGTTATTGCCGTCAGTCCATTTGTATCTTATCTGTGACATCATATCACCTCCAAACAAAAAACGGCGCTGAATTACTCAGCGCCGTTGCTTCTTAGCTTTGCTAATATTATATCACTCGCTTTTGCGTTTGTCAAGAAAATTTTTCTTGACATATCAGTATTTTGAGTCTATAATAATCTTATTGAAAAGCAAAGGCGCTGCATTTTGGGCAGTGCCTTTTTCTTGTTTCAGGAGGGATACTATGAAGGACGGTTTTATAAAAATTGCCTGCGCAACGCCTGATATAAAGGTTGCGGACTGCCAGTACAACGCAGACAGGATCATTGAGCTCATCACCGAAGCCCACAGCAAGGGAGTAAAGATAATATGCTTTCCTGAGCTGTCAGTAACTGGCTACACCTGCGGAGACCTGTTTTTGCAGGACGCACTTTTAAGCTCGGCAAAAAGCGAACTGGTAAGGATAGTAAAAGAGACAGAAAAGCTGGATATTGTTTCGATAATTGGAATGCCGCTTACAGTCTGCGGAAAGCTGTACAACTGTGCCGTTATCGTAAACAAAGGCAAAGCTATCGGAGCAGTTGCAAAGCAAAATATCCCAAATTACAGCGAGTTTTATGAAATGAGATATTTCACTGCAGCCGATAACAGCCTCTGTGCAGATGTTCCGCTTGACGAAGAATATTCCGTTCGCCTTGAAGACAGCATTTTTATGTGCAGGGAGCTTCCCGAGCTAACATTTGGTGTCGAGATATGCGAGGATATGTGGGTGAGTTCTCCGCCGTCGGAACATCTTGCAGCTTCGGGAGCGGTCCTTATCTTCAATCTTTCTGCAAGCGATGAGGTCATAGGAAAGGCTGATTACCGAAGGACCCTTGTAAAAGCACATTCGGGCTCTCTTTCCTGCACTTATGCATACGCCGATTCGGGTATAGGCGAATCCACGCAGGATATGATATTCGCAGGACTTAATATTATTGCCGAGAATGGTTCTGTACTTGCTGAATCAAAGACTTTTTCACACGGACTTACAATTGCGGACATTGATATAAAAAAGCTGTCCTACGAGCGTAGAAGAATGAACACTTTTTCAGCTTCGCCAAGTATTTATACTTCATACTTTTCTCTGAATGTTACTAATACAGTCCTTGACAGAGTTTTTCCTCAAACTCCGTTTGTACCGTCCGATAAAATGCAGCTTGACAGCAGATGTGAGGAAATACTCACAATGCAGGCTGTGGGATTGATGACAAGACTGCGACACATTGGCTGCAAGAAAGCAGTTCTCGGGCTTTCAGGAGGACTGGATTCAACTCTTGCACTTATAGTTGCAGTACACGCTTTTGATTTGCTCGGACTTGACAGAAAAGGTATCCACACTATAACAATGCCATGCTTCGGTACTACCGACAGGACCTATAACAACGCCTGTTTGCTTGCAAAGGCTTATGGTTCGACGCTCATTGAAATAAATATATGCAGCAGTGTAATGCAGCATTTTTCTGATATAGGACAGTCACCTGACATTCACGATGTGACATACGAAAACTCACAGGCGCGGGAACGAACACAAGTGTTAATGGATAAAGCTAATCAGTTCGGCGGTATCGTCATCGGAACAGGAGATCTATCAGAGCTTGCCCTCGGCTGGGCAACCTATAATGGGGATCATATGTCAATGTATGCAGTAAATTCGTCCATTCCAAAAACACTTGTGCGCTGGCTGGTAAACTATGAAGCTGAAATATCAGAGGGCGAGCTGAAAAAAATCTTGTTCGATATACTGGATACTCCTGTTAGTCCCGAGCTTCTGCCACCTGAGAAAAACGGTACTATATCACAGAAGACTGAAGATATAGTCGGACCGTATGAGCTTCACGATTTCTTCATGTACTATATGCTGAGATATGGATTTTCTCCGTCAAAGGTATTCCGTATCGCCTGCCTTTCATTCGCCGACACCTATCCCAAGGAAGTGATAATGAAATGGCTGAAAATATTCTATCGACGATTCTTCAACCAGCAATTCAAGAGATCTTGCCTCCCTGACGGACCAAAAGTCGGAACTGTTACTCTTTCTCCCCGCGGCGACTGGCGGATGCCAAGTGACGCCTCCGCGAATATGTGGCTGAAAGAATTGGAAAGTATTGATTATTAATTCAGCGATATAGATAATCAGCCCTGCTTAGAAGTCTATTCTAAGCAGAGGATTGTGGAGCTGGAAACGTGACTTAAACACGCAATCTATGGTTAGAAAAAATATAAATCCCGACACGTTTGGTATCGGGATTTATTGTTCCTATTCAGTTTGATATTGTTCTTTCTTCGTTAAGAACCGTGGTCATTGAGGAACAACCCTTTTTCAAAAGGGTTTTCCTCAATAAATACTTATATCCTTCTATATAAGCGCTGCACTTATTACTGAAGCGCATTTTTATTCCCATTTAACATTTGATACTGTCACCTGATGCTCGCCGGCGGAGGCGGAATTGCCGATATTTCCAAGCTGGAACTTTATATCCACCGACATATCGGAGCTGAAAGGCACCTCAAAGCTGCAGTGCTTCTCGCTGGGAGAAATGCTGACTGTTTCGCTGAGATAGCGTTCATAGGAGCTGTCCTCAACAGTTACTATCATATCACGTTCAGCTGTGGAGCTTACATCAAATGAGAGTGTGTGAGTCTCTCCGGCATGGACCTGTCGGCTGCGGATAAGTCCCATAACAGCGTATTCAAGGCTTCCCACATTCTTTATGTCGAAAACTGAGCAGCCGTCCTTATTGGTGAGACCTGCCTGTGCGCCCTCGATATATGAGCCCATAGATATGGAGGTCTGGGGAGTCGGGGCGAAGTCGCTGCCGTTTTTCTTGTATACACGGACATAGTCGATATCGAAGTGTTTTTCGCCGTCAGCAAAGGTTGCGGGGTCAGCATAGATACCGTCGATGCCGTCGAAATGACCGCCTACAGCCAGATTGAGTATCAGGTAGAAATTCTGGTCAAATGGGGCCGGATACTTTCTGTTTACGGAGTACCAGTCAGTCTGAGTGCTGAAAAGCTGGTCATCCACATACCAGCGCATTTCGCCGCTGTCCCACTCGATAGAGTAGGTGTGCCAGTTTTCGGTGGAATCTCCGGCGGGGAAATTATAATCAGCAGTAAGATAGGTGTTGTTCGGCCAGACATCTCCGAAGTGGATAGTGCCGCATATTTTCTCCGGAGTACTGCCCCAGCCCTCCATAATATCTATCTCGCCGGATGCTGCCCAGCCGCCGTATACGCTGTCCTCAGGCAGCATCCAGATAGCCGGCCAAAGTGACTTACCGGAGTCGCACCGGGCTCTTACCTCTATCCTTCCGCCGCAGACGGAGAATTTATCCTGAGTTGTCATCCTTGATGAGGTGTAGTCGAAGCTGCCCTGTTCGGATTCTATAAGCTCTTTACGGGCTGCGATAGTGAGTATGCCGTCCTTTACGGAGGCATTATTGTGGGTGTAGAACTCCTGCTCATTATTGCCCCAGCCGGTAGTTATGAAATTTCCGTTTTCGTCAAGCTTCCAGTTGCCCAGGTCGTAGCCCCATTTGGAGCTGTCCACAGAATCTCCGTCGAATTCATCGCTCCAGACAAGGGAGTACTCATCCTCCGGCTGACGCTGGAGAAGGAAATTGCTGAGACGTTTTATTTCCTTGTCGGAAGCAGTCTGACGGGCGAGGACAAGGTCGAAGCCGTCGATAATTCCGTTTCCGTCGTAGTCCATATTTATTTTTTTCTCTGCCGATGTGAAGTTGAAGGGCATAGCAGCCAGTACTGCACATATCAGCAGTGATGAAGCAGATCTTATCAGTTTCATGGGAAAACCTCCTTTTTTGGTCATTATAGCATAAAAGTGAGGGAAAGTAAATACATGAACCAGGAAAAAATTCGGGGAAGAACCCTCCATAGGAAGGTCCTTCCCCGATAATCATATCAGAATTCTGATATCCCGATCAGGCTTTGTTGTCGAGATCGTTGTATTCGATGTGGCCCTGAAGGGCATTTACGTCCTTGTTTATCATATCCTTGAGGACTGTGATAACGGATGTATTGACCTCGCTGGTCTTTTTAACGAGAGCAGCCTTATATCCGAAGGTCTGCTTGCCTACAGGTGAATTCTGAGGAGAGCTGAGCCTGTGGTGAGCATCGCTGACGCTTTCTCTTATATCAGCTGCACCTGTTTCATTATTGTTGACCTTAAGTGCAACGATAAATTCGTCTGAACCTGTACGGTAGATCTTGCCGTTCTTGAATACCTGTCTGATGATATCGACAGTTCTTACCAGCAGCCAGTCGCCGGTATCGTTTCCGAAGCGGGTATTTACCTCGCTGAAGTCGTTGATATTGAACATTGCGAAGTAGCAGGGCTGATCGTTAGTGGCCTTGAATTCTTCAAGATTCATGGAGAATGCAACACGGTTGTTGACCTCTGTGAGAACATCCTTGAACATTGCTGTGTAGAGTGATTCCTTGGTCTTGTTGTTCTTTACGATAGTAGAGGCGAGCTTCTGGCTTACCTTCTGCTGTTTTCTGTTGATGAAGCTGAATATAGCCAGGAGTGCGAGGATAGCGATGCCGAAGATGACCATATATATACGCATTATGTTTGTGAGTGAATATATCTCGCTCTTGGTATCGTCAAGCATGAGCAGCCAGCCGTACTCCGGGATATATGTGTAAATAGAGGTGTATTTTTTACCGTCCTTCTTGTACTCAAAGCTGCCGTTCTTATCCTTGCCTGTGCCCTTGAGTTCGCTGCAGAGCTTTCTGATATCGTCATTTTCAGCGGCATTGTAAACCAGCTCAGGGTCGTCATTGAAAACGTACTTGCCGTCGTTTACATTGACCATGCTGTATGTAACATCATCGAGACCCTTTATGGAAAGGTTATTGAGGTTATCGATGAGCTTATCTGTGAAGATACCCAGTCCTACGAATCCGATGGGGTTGCCGCTCTCATCGTATACAGCCTTGTACATGGAAACTATCTGTTTGCCTGTAGCAGGTGAGAGGATCATACCTGTATTATAGACCTTATCACCGGCTGCGAGCATAGCATCCTGGAGCTCTTTGAGCTTATCGGGATCTTTTCTTGTAGTGATACCTACAGTTCCGGGATTTGTATGAGCGATACAGTGAGTGTTCCATTCACCTATCCAGAGGCCCTCAACGTTATCGATGCTTGCTGAGTAATCCTCAGTGAATTCCTGAGCCTTCTTAGTTGCGGCGGGATCGCTGGGGTTTTTGAGGAGATCAGTTACCTGCTCAGCCTTGCTGTAGTAGGTAAGAGTCTTTTCAGCGTTCTCAACGTAATTGAGGATGATATGGGCACGTTCATCTGTGATGGTCTCCATATGCTCTATGGTATTTTTACGGGTGGCTGAGCTGATAGTGATAGTGATTATCAGCGACAGAATTATCATGATAATGAACTGCAAAGCAAGCAGGACAGTTAATTTTGAAAATTTTTTCCCTTTCATCATTTTTTCCTCCTGTAATGTAAAATGTTCTCAATAGAACGATTTTGTTATATCACTTCCTGAAAAAACCGAATCTTTTTTTCTTTTTAGTAATTTCTTCAAGAAATTCGTCGGTATCGTCATCTCTGGCCACATCCATAATGCTGAGGACCTTGTTTTTCAGAAGGTCGCCGTTAGCATTTACGGTATTTGCGGAAGAGACGATATCGGGTCCGTCCGGTATCTCCTCAGCAGGTGCCGGCATAGAAGGTGCTGCGGCAGGAAGAGGGTTGAGAGGAGCTGCCGGGAGTATCATCTGGCGATTCGCAGGGAAGATCTGCGGATCTGGAGCTGCGCCCATAGGAGCTGCAAACATAGCAACATCTGTTATCCTTATCATACGATCCTGCATGGCTATCATACATTCGGAATTTTCGGGTGCAAGAGAAAGAATATAGCCTATACAGCTGTTGCAGGGCAGAAGAGGTTCTCTTCCCTGAGTACTGATGAGGAGGAGTCCCTGAATGATATTCTCTCCGGCGGCGAGCATATTGCCTATTGCCTCTATCTCAGCGTGGACCGGCGGATTCATATTAGTTCTGCTGTATCCGGTGTAGATCATACCGGAAGCGGCCTGAACGGAACAGACTGTATCAGCTGGTGAGAGATATGCGCCGGATTCTATCAGCCTTATTGCAGCAGAATGAGCGGCATTGAATATCTGTTCTGGATTCATTTTTTTCACCTCTGATCGTTGTTTATAGTAAGGATCGGCTGAAAAATCCTATCAGCAAAAAAAGCGGTATCCTTCTTATTAATATTATACAATAATTATACCATATCCCGGCTTTTTTCATCAACTCAAAAAATGCAGATTAGGTGGAGAAATCACACTATCTTGCCATTGGTCAACCAGTGGAATAAGAGAAGGAAAATGCGTTTTTTGCGGATTATTGGCGGTTGACATATTCTTTCAAATGTTTTATAATAGGGGTAAGAGATCGTTTTTTCAAGGGGGGATTTGAATGAACGACAAGAGACGGCCTATCATAGGGGTCGTGACAGCCATTGCCAACGGAACAGAGCAAAAACAGATAATCAAAGGAATAGTGGCAGAGGCAATAAAATTCGGTTACGACACAGCTGTGATATCGAATATCTATAATACGATTTTTGATAATCATGAATTGATCTCAGAACAGAAAATTTACGAGCTTGCCCGCTCAAAGGATATTGACGGTATGATTATCATATCCGAATCATTTTCAACACCTGCCCTTAGGCGATGGGTAGCGGATATCCTTTCAGAGAGGAAGGTGCCTACAGTAGTAGTGGGTGCCATGCTCCCGGAGTTCGATTCTCCGGACTATGTAAATATCAATACAGATGATGCAGCAGATATGGAAGCAGTCACAGATCATATGATCGAGGCGCACGGCTATAGGAATATCGACATAATTACCGGACAGAAGGGCAATGACGTTGCAGAGAAACGTGCTGAGGGATATTGCAGGTCCCTGCGGAAACACGGCATCGAACCGGACACAAGCAAGATACACTACGGTGATTTCTGGCTTGAATCCGGAAAAAATCTGGCAAGAAGCTATGCTTCCGGTACTATTCCTATGCCAGAAGCTATTGTTGCGGCTAATGACTATATGGCCTGCGGCCTGCTTGAAGAGTTTATCAAGCTGAATATAAGTGTCCCGGAGCAGATAGCAGTTGCTTCATATGAACATTCCGGAAGACGTATGTACCACTACCCTCTGCTTACAACGTATAAGAGGAACAGGGAAGGCCTGGGAAAAAACGCTGCTGTCATCATGAAAAGCCTTCTTGAAGGGAAAAAAGTTCCGAAGCTCCCGGTGCCAAGGGGCGAAATTGTCCCGGGAGACAGCTGCCACTGCGGCAAGGACGAGAAGCAGTACCGTGAGGAACTGAGATATGCCGCCGAGCAGAGAGACTACAGCGACTGGAACCTCTTCAGCACCATGGAGCAGGGACTTACAGCCAGCAAGAGCCTCAATGAATCCATAAGCATAATAGGCGAAAATCAGTGGCTCATACGGTATGTTGACAATGTTTTCCTCTGTCTGTATTCAAACTGGCATGAATCAAGTCTGGCAGAGACAGACCAGATGAGCTGCCGGAGTATTATGCCGTGGCTGGATACGACTCCTTTTGGAGCAAATAAATATGAGTTTGCAAAAATATTCGGGCGTGAGGAGAGACCATCAGTCTATTACTTCACTCCTGTATACATAGGCGAGCGCCATCTTGGACATATGGTGCTGATGTATGCCCGTCCGGACGGCTACGATGATGTTTTCAGGAACTGGCTGAAATCCGTGACCAACGGCCTGGAGTTCCTGCGGATGAAAAATGATATCCAGTATCTCACAAGCTGTCAGGATCTTTCTGAGTACAGAGATACTCTTACGGGTATGTATAATGCAAACGGTATGAAGAGAGCCTACAGCAGTGCTGCTGTTCAGGACGGAAATGACTATTACTTCATACTCCTCCGCATAGGCCTGTTTGACGATACAGTGTTCAATGCTGAGAACAGCGACAGGATAGAATCTATCCAGAGCGTTGCTGATGCTGTTGAGCAGTTCTGCGGAAACAACGATATATCCGGACATATAAGCGAGAATACCTTCGTATGCATAGCTCAGGGCTGCGGCGACGGGGAAATACTAACAGAGACCCTCTCTTCAATATTGATCCAGCAGAAAAAGTATATGTCCCGTTTCGGGATGGATTCCTTTATCTGCGTGAGCGAGCCCTGCGGCGAAAGCTCATATGAGGAGCTGCTGAGCAGATGCACCGAAAAGGTTGAGCAGAGACGCATAGAAATGGCTGAGAAGCGCTCGCAGATACACTATAAGGACGTTATAGAGCTGAGAAATACAGTGTATTCATCTCCGGAATTTACTTTTGATACCGAGGGAATGTTCGATAATTATTTTGGAAATCCCAATCACCTCAGAATGCTCTATAAGAAATGCTTCGGCATAAGCTTCCATCAGGACTGCATCGCCTCAAGGATAGCAAAGGCAAGATTCTATCTTGCTACCACATCTATGAGTATGGCTGATGTAGCGGAAAAATGCGGTTATCTCGACAACAAGTATTTCCTGAGACAATTTTCTTCTGCCGCAGGAGTTACTGCGGGACAGTACCGCAGCATGATAAAACGATGATATGGGAGCAAAGTTAAATATAAATTATCGACATTTAAAGGATAAGTAAAAAAATGCGTTTTGTCCACCGCTTATTAATTTTGTGGGTTGAATCACATCCGTGGCTGCTGTATAATGAATACATAAAGAGCCGGAAACCCTCTCAAAAAACCTTCTCATGTTCATATCAGCTGCGGTAATCTGCACAATCATCGGGGCTGATCATGATAATTCCGGATCTTGTGTAAGGGACAGATCAGAAAAAGGGATCACACCATGTCAGGTGTGATTTCTTTTTTACCGGGTGTATATATTGAGACGAATATTAGAGAAGCGCAGGATTCTCTGTACATAATTTATATACAATTTGTAATAATCAACAAATCGGGACTTATTGATTTGGAGAGTTTGCGGATTGAAAAAAATGCGGATTTATGGTAAAATATAAGCATGAGAGGAACGGTACTAATAGGGTATCGTATATAGTTCGTCCTGAGGGGGATCATGATAAAGCAGTCGGAAAAACCGGCTGCTTTTTTTGATATCAGGCGATGTTAAATGATAATGCTTTTGTTACAATTTAGACAAAATATCAATATTGACCTTTTGGGATATCATTTTCGCCTTTTCTGCACAAAAAATCAGCTATTGAGCATTTTATATCATTGTAACCTTGACAAAAGTGGGGTATAATGTAGACAATGGAAAATGAGTAAGAGAAAGTTAATAAGGTTACACACACAATTCTATCTGGCCTATACACATTTACGGAGGGATATTAAAAATGAGAAACAAAAACAATATGCGCCGTGCAGCTTCTGTTGCTGCCGCCGCAGTGCTGGCGATCTCCTGCACGGCAGGAAATTTCAGCATTTCATCTGATCTGATCCTCAGCAGCCCGTTTACAGCAGTTGCTGCGGAGAGCACAGTCAAATTCATTCAGTCTGTTGGCTACGGTGAGGGAGTCTACGCAACATGGTCATCAGTATCCGGAGCTTCCGGCTACAACGTTTACGTTGACGGCTCACAGATAGACTCAATGCTTATCAGACAGTACCCCGGCTATATGAGAGCCGATGCTGTTGGTCTTAAGGCCGGCAGCCACACTATCAAGGTAGTGCCTATCATAAGCGGCAAGGAGGACTCCTCAAAGGCTGCACAGACTACTGCCTCAGCCTATGCCCACGACAGAAGCGGATTCGCTTTCGTCAGCGGTAATGCTAACGGCGCTTACAATGCAGACGGTACACTTAAATCCAATGCAACAGTTGTCTATGTCACCAACGCTACAAAGGATTCAGTTTCAGTTACTCTTCCCGATAAGAAGGGCGCTGATACAAAGGTGACAGGAATCCAGAACATCCTCAACAATCTCAAGAGCAATACAAAGGTCGGCCCTGTATGTATCAGATTTATCGGCAACATTACCGATCCGTCTACACTCACAAACGGCGACCTCTATGTTGATACCATTACCTGTGGTGTCACAATAGAAGGTATCGGTGCTGATGCTACCCTTAACGGTTTCGGACTTTCTATCAAGAAGTCATCAAACGTTGAGGTCCGCAACCTGGGATTCATGAACTGCAACAGCTCAGAGGGCGATAACTGCTCACTTCCCGCAGGAAACGACCATATCTGGGTACATAACTGCGATTTCTTCTACGGCGACGCAGGCTCAGATGCTGACCAGGCTAAGGGCGACGGCGCTCTCGATACAAAGACTTCCACATACATCACTCACTCCTACAACCACTTCTGGGATAACGGAAAGTGCAATCTCCAGGGTATGAAGAGCGAGTCTACAGAGAACTACATCACATACCACCATAACTGGTTCGACCACTCCGATTCACGTCATCCCCGTATCCGCACCTGCTCTGTACACTGCTACAATAACTACTATGACGGCAATGCAAAGTATGGTGTAGGTGTTACAATGGGAGCATCCTGCTTCGTAGAGAGCAATTTCTTCAGAAACTGCAAGTACCCCATGCTCTCCTCAAGTCAGGGCTCTGACGTAGCTACAGGCGGTACCTTCTCCGGTGAGACCGGCGGTATCATCAAGTCCTACGGCAACGTAATGTCCGGCCAGAAGGCCTATGTCACATATCAGCAGAGCAGCTCTGACTTTGATGCATATGAGGCCTCCTCAAAGACTGAAAAGGTAGGCGCTTCCGTTAAGACAAAGTCCGGCGGCACTACATACAATAACTTCGATACTTCCAGCGTAATGTACAGCTATACAGCAGATAAGGCTTCTGATGTCCCTGCTATCGTTACTGCCAAGGCAGGACGTGTTGACGGCGGCGACTTCAAGTGGACCTTCAATAACTCTGTTGATGATGAAAGCTACGCTGTAAATACAGCTCTTAAGTCTGCACTTACAAGCTATAAGGGCTCTGTAACAGCTATCGGAAGCGGATTCAAGGAGGATAACACAGCTCCTCCCGCTGTATCAGCAACTACCGCTCCTGTGATCGTTACAGATATAAAGACCACCACAACAGCAGCAAATATCCAGCCTGCTGTAACTACAACATATTATTCACAGCCATCCACTCCTTCCGGAGATCAGATACATAATTTCACCTCCAACGGTACATCCAGCAGCTTCTACTCGATCTCCGGAAACCTCTCTACATCCAAGGGCACTGCCACATACAACGGCCTTACACTTACACAGTGCCTTAAGATCGAATCTGCTACATCCATAAGCTTTACAGCAGGTTCATCCGGAAAGTTCACAATGGTATTCGGCGAGCCTTCTGCAACAATAAAGATAGACGGCACAAAGTATACTGCTGACAGCAGCGGAGTTCTCTCTGTTGATCTCGGCGCAGGCAGCCACAGCATCACAAAGGCTGACGCAGTAAACCTCTTCTATATGAGCTTCGGCGGCAGCGGTACAAGCCAGCCTGTTATCGTAACCACAGCACAGGGTCAGCAGCCCGCAGTGGTTACTACAACAACTGCAAAGAGCAGCACTCCTTCAAACGTCAAGCTCTCAGACGTCAAGGCTATAAGCGCAGGCGGCTGGAACGAGATGCTCTATATGCTCCTTTCAGGCATAAAGGATTCAGACGTTTCCGGAGTATCCTACAGCGGCCCCACAAGCGGTTCTCTTACAGGTGCAGACCTTGAATTCCTGGTAAGAGATACAAATGAAGGCCTCCGCATCGACATCCCCGGCCTTAAGGCAGGTACCTACTCTGTAACTCTTACCACAAGCAAGGGTACACTTACAAAGTCAGGTATAGAGGTCGGCGCTCAGGATCGTTCAGGCTATGCTCACTATAACTTTACAGCAGGTGTAGGTGCATACAACGATGACGGAACACTCAAGTCAAATGCAAAGGTCCTCTATGTCACAAACGACAATAAGGACACAGTTACCATAACCTCCAAGGACGGCACTACAGTAAAGGGTATCGGTAATATCCTCAACTCTGCCGGACAGGATATCGGCGGCGGCAAGACCTCAAACGGCGGCACAAAGTCCAACAGCAATGCCGGCATCATCAAGAAGCTGGCTCAGGACGGCACTCCTCTCGTAGTCAGGATCATCGGTGATGTAAAGGCTCCAAGCGGACTTACAGCATACGATTCAACTGATTTCGGCGGCTCTGTAGGTGACAACGGCTTCATGGCAAGAATGAAGTCCGGTAAGGATGTTACTATCGAAGGTATCGGAACTGACGCTGTAGTAAACGGCTGGGGCTTCCACTTCATGGCAGAGTCAGCAGCTCCCGATTACGGCAAGAGCTTCGAGGTAAGAAATATCAAGTTCAAGAACGTACCTGAGGACTGCGTAGGTATGGAAGGTGTACAGGAAGGCTCCAATCTCACAGCTCCTGTTGAGAGATGCTGGATCCACAACTGCGAATTCTACAAGCCTACTATCTCCAATCCTGCTGAGTCCGATAAGGCCGGCGGCGACGGAGCCTGCGACTTCAAGCGTGGACTCTACTTCACAAACAGCTACTGCTACTATGAAGGCTACCACAAGACAAACCTTGTAGGTGCTTCTGACTCCAATCTCCAGTTCCACCTGACATATCACCACAACTACTGGAACAAGTGCGAATCCAGAGGACCTCTGGCTCGTCAGGCAAACATCCATATGTATGATAACATATTCAGCGGTCAGACAAGCTACTGTATGAACCCCAGAGCAAACGCATATATCTTCTCAGAGTATAACCTCTTTGAGAACTGCAAGAATCCTATGCAGATAAAGCTTGGCGCTATCAAGAGCTTCAATGACACTCTCACAGGCTGCAAGGGTGACCAGCAGGGTACAGTAGTTACCAGCAAGAGCACAAAGGTAAGCTCAGGCTGCCAGTATGCAAACTTCGATACAGATTCATCCATATGCTACATCCCCTCAGGCAAGTATCTCCTCCATACAGATACTTCAAAGCTCAAGAGCATTTTTGAGACTGACGGCGGTACAATGGATAATACAACTATCGGCGCAGGCAACCTCGTTATAGGCGGAGCTCCCGTACAGGAGACAACTACTACACCCACCACTTCCTCACAGCCCATTACCACCACAACAACAGCTCCTCAGCCCGGTGTAAGCACAGTTGCCGGCGACGCTGACGGAGACGGATTGGTAAAGATGAATGATGCTGTACTTATCATGCAGTGCCTCTCAAATCCTGACAAGTACCAGTTAGAAGGACAGCTCAAGGATAATGCAGATGTAAACGGCGGCAAGAATGGACTTTCTCCTCTTGACGCACTGGCAATACAGAAATATCTGCTTCACATCATACCCTCTTTGCCGGAGAACTGATCCCCGTGTTCCCGGCTTAGAATAAATGCCAAAACGGAAAAGGAGCCAAATACGGCTCCTTTTTTCATGCCTTGAAAAAAAGAGCTCCCTATGCTATAATATGGATATATCTTAGAAAGGAGAGAGCGAATGAGCAGGATATTACTTGTGGAGGACGATGAACCTATAAGAGAAGAGCTTTCAGAGCTGCTGAAAAATGCCGGATACGAGACAGCCTGTATCACAGACTTTGCCTCTCCGCTTGATGAGATAATGTCAGCATCGGCCGATCTGATACTTCTGGACATAAATCTTCCCGGAGTAAACGGGGAGCAGCTTCTCCGTGAGATAAGACGGACAGAGGATATCCCCGTAATAATGGTGACCAGCCGCACCAATGAGCTGGACGAGGTGCTCTCCATGAGCTATGGTGCGGATGACTATATTACAAAGCCATATAATCCCACCATACTGCTGCTGAGGATATCTGCTGTGCTTAAGAGAAGCAGAGGGAATAATGTGCAGACATCCTACCGTGGGCTTACAGTTGATACTGCAAGGGGAAGTCTTTCCGGCGAAAGGGGAGAGCTTATCCTGACCAAGAATGAGATGCTCATATTCCGCACACTTCTTGAAAGACAGGGGAAGATAGTTTCAAGGGACGAGCTTATGACGGTACTGTGGGATAATGCAGAGTATATCAACGACAACGCACTCACGGTAAATATCAGCCGCCTCAGGACGAAGCTTTCTGATTTCGGCTGCGATAATGCCATTGAGACAAGGAAGAAACAGGGGTATATACTTATATGAGCTTTTCACGTTTTTTCAGGGACAGACTTCCTGCGGCGGGGATATATCTTGCTGTCTGCCTGCTTGCATTGATATTCATGAAGGCCTCCGGAAGCGATAAACAGGGTATGATCATGGTAGGCATACTTATGCTTGCAGGAGGGACAGCCATACTCATCTGGGACTATTTCCGCCGGAGGGAATTCTACAGCAGGGCATTTGCAGCTCTGGAGACTGCGGATAAGAAGTATCTGCTTTCAGAAATGGTGCCGCAGCCGGAATTTGCAGACGGTGAGGCACTTTATGAGATGCTTTCAGAAGCCTGCCGGGATATGTATGAGAATGTAGCTGAGCATAAAAGGCGGTCCTCTGAGTTCAGGGAATATATAGAGCTCTGGGTGCATGAGATAAAGCTTCCTGTGGCGGGAATGCTTCTCATGTGTCACAACGACGGCGATGCCGGTGAGAGATATGTGTCTCAGATAAGGCGTATAGACGATTATATAGAGAATGTTCTTTTCTATGCAAGGAGCGAGAATGCGGAGAAGGACTATATCATAAAGCCGGTGAGCCTGCAAAAGGCATTCGGTGCCGTGGCGATGAAGAATATGGATGCTCTCAATGAGAGGGGAGTGTCCATAGTTACCGAGGGGCTGGATACTGAGGTAATGACTGACGGAAAGTGGCTGGAGTACATAATGGGTCAGCTGCTGGGGAACAGTCTGAAGTATTTTCAGCCTGACCGTGAACCGGAAATAATAGTAAGCGCAGAGGTATTCCCTGAAAGGACAGAGCTTCGTTTCCGGGATAACGGAGCAGGCATCTCTGCTTCAGACCTGCCGTATATATTTGAAAAGTCCTTCACCGGAGAAAACGGCCGTGAGCGCTCACGCTCTACCGGAATGGGGCTTTACATAGTCCGCAGCCTTTGTGAAAGGCTTGGCCACAAGGTCAGTGCGGTATCAGAAAAGGGAAGCTTTACGGAGATACTGCTCACCTTCGGAAAAAACGATCACATTAAAATGGAAGACTCCTGACATTACAAAAATGTAAGGTTCCGTAACAATAAAATATCGACAAATCCTCCCTTATGGTGTATACTTACATTGTTCCCACAATTAAGCAGTGCTTGATTGGTGGAGCAGCATCAAAAGGGAGGCTTTTTATGGAATTGCTGAAGATAAAAAATATAGAAAAATACTACGGGAGCAGGTCTAATCTTACAAAGGCTATAGACGATATCTCATTCACTGTTAATGAGGGCGAGTTTGTGGCTATAATGGGAGCTTCCGGCAGCGGCAAGACAACTCTTCTCAACTGTATATCCACCATTGACAGAGTAACAGCCGGAAATATCTTCCTTGAGGATACGGATGTCACTCACCTTAAGGGCAGCAAGCTGAATCAGTTCCGCCGTGAGAAGCTTGGATTCATATTCCAGGATTTCAACCTGCTTGATACACTGACTGCTTACGAGAATATTTCCCTTGCCCTTTCTATACAGAAATATCCGGTCAAGGAGATAGATAAGGCTGTAAAGAATATTGCCGAGCAGCTCGGAATAACTGATGTTCTGAAGAAATATCCCTATCAGATGTCAGGCGGCCAGAAGCAGAGGGTAGCCTCTGCAAGAGCCATAGTCACAGAGCCGAAGCTTGTGCTTGCGGATGAGCCTACCGGAGCCCTTGATTCCAAGTCAGCAAGGATGCTCCTTGAAAGATTTGAGTATCTCAATAAGAATAACGGCACCACGATAATGATGGTAACTCACGATTCGTTTACAGCAAGCTACACATCGAGGGTCATATTCATAAAGGACGGAAAGATATTCAGTGAGCTCAGCCGTGGTGATGACAGCCGCAAGCAGTTTTTCAACAGGATAATCGATGTTGTTACCCTTCTGGGAGGTGACATGAGCGATGCTGTTTAAGCTGTCTTTAAACAATATTCGCAGGAGCATCAGGGACTATGCGGTGTATTTTTTCACCATAGTTATCGGAGTTGCAATATTTTACCTGTTCAACTCTATAGAGGAGCAGGAGGCGTTCAGGAAATTCAAATCTCACGCTCCGGACGATATAAATGATATGATAAGTGCAACGCTCAGGGGACTGAGTGGGTTTGTCTCGGTGGTGCTGGGACTGCTTATAGTTTATGCAAGCCGTTTCCTGATGAAGAGAAGGGGAAAGGAATTCGCAATATATCTCATGCTTGGCATGGGAAAGAGAAAGGTCTCAGCCATACTGTTTGTGGAGACTCTGCTCATAGGCATAGGCTCTCTCTGCGTAGGACTGCTGCTTGGTGTGGGACTTTCGCAGCTGATGAGTGCCCTTGTAGCTGACCTGTTTGAGGCTGACCTTGATTCCTATAAGTTCATTCTATCCTGCAAGGCGGCAAAAATGGCAGCTATTTACTTCGGTATCTCCTACATAGTAGTAATGCTGTTCAATGGCCTTATGATAGGAAAGTGCAAGCTGATAGACCTTATACAGACCGGCAGAAAGGCTGAGAAGCTGCATCTGAAGTCGCCGTGGCTCTGTGTAGTTATATTTGCAGCTGCGTCTGCTATGCTGATATACGCATACAGGACAGTTCTTGATTTCAATTCACTCAGCGGCAAAATGCTCCTGGTCTGCATAGTACTCGGAGCTGTCAGCACACTGCTGATATTCTGGTCAGTTTCGGGACTTATCCTCAGGATAGTCATGTCCTTCAGGAGAGGCTACTACAAGGGACTGAACTGTTTTACATTCAGACAGATAAGCAGCAAGATGAATACCATGGTGGTATCGATGACGGTAATATGCCTGATACTCTTTGGTACGATATGTGCAATATCCATATCACTTGCATTCCGTGATGCTCTCAACAAGGAATTCAAGGAGTGCTGCCCGGCTGATATGGAGCTTGTTATAACAAATAAGGCATATATTTCAGATGATAATAAAAACAAGGACAAGTACATAAGGGAAACTCCTGAGGAGATCATGGAAAAAGCAGGCCTCAGCGATATATTCAGCGAGACATCAGTCATTAATATGTATGCGCAGAGGAAGGATGAAGAGAATATCGTCTATATAGATGACCTTCTCGGCTCACACATTGACGAATACTATGATCAGAAAGATACATTATATATGATAGAGAATCTTGATAAGGTCAAGACCATGGTGGTAAGCATAGAGGACTTCAATAAGATGTGGGAACTCTTTGGCAGAGAACCTCTGTCCATAGGCCGGGACGAGTATTTCGTACTGTCTGATGAGAAGATAATCCGCCCATATTTAGACAAGGCTGCCGCTGACGGGCAGGAGATAAACTTTGCCGGACATAAGCTCACTCCCGCATTTGACGAGAGTGTGTATGGAGCAGTTGATATGACGTCAAATCATATCAATCCAGGCATACTGATAGTGGACGGAAGCGTGCTTGAAGGCCGTGAACCCATGATGAGGGCATTCCACGGAAACTACAAGGCGGACAGCAAGGAGGAAAAACGTGCTGTCGATGAGGATATGAGAGATAAGGTATTTGAGTTCATAAAGGATAACTATACCGATAAAAAAGAAGAGCTTTTCGGTATGTCATACTTTACAACCAAGGTGGGAATATCAGATATGACCATAGGTCTCGGTGCAATGGTAACATTTATAGGACTTTATCTTGGACTGATATTCCTGATAACCTGTGCTGCGATAATCGCACTGAAACAGCTCTCGGATTCTGTTGACAGCGTTGAGAGGTATGAGATGCTGAGAAAGGTAGGCGCAGAGGAGAAGTCGATATCATGCTCGCTGTTTATTCAGACCGGAACAGTTTTCCTGCTGCCTCTGCTGCTTGCAGTGATACATTCTGTTTATGGCATCAGATTCGCAAAGCCGCTGATGATCGGATTGTTCGCATCACAGCGCATGATGTCTTCAATAATCGCCACAGCAGCAATGGTAGTATTTATCTACGGAGGCTATTTTGTAATAACCTATCTGTGCAGCCGTTCGATAATACGCAGCAGACGGAAATAAGATGATATAGTGTAAATATTACATACAGGGCGTTCATAAAAAATGAGCGCCCTGATCGTTTTCAGAGCGCTCAGGCTTCAGACCGCAAGCTCAATGGCTTTACGGAAATAAATCATAAAGCAGCGGAAGGCTCAGGCCCCTATATTCAGCTTATATTTCCTGTGATAGTGAGTGTGCTGATACCGGGCTGAACGCTCCAGACTCCGGTATCGGGGTCCTGAGAGAATGAAGCCGCAGGAACGGTTATCTGACCGGGCAGAGATGAGAAAGCACCGGAGGCCTCGTCATATGAGTAGTCAGTTCCCTGTGACCAGGGAGTACCGTTGAAGGAGGCAGAAAGTCCGGTAAGGACAGGTGTGAAGGTGTCAGTGAAGATTACGTCATCTGCTGCGCCGGCAGCTTCGCTGCCTGAGTTCTGTATAGTGAAAGTATAGGTGACGGAGCCGTTCTCCTCAACAGCTACAGGGTTGAGGGACTTGCTTATAGTCAGGACAGCTCCATCTGTGGGAGTGATGCTCTCGAAAGCAGAAACAGCTGTAATGCCTGTACCGTTTATCTCGGCAGTATTTGTCACAGAGGCACCTTCACCAAGGGGAGCGTATTCATTTACTCTTGCAGCATAGATCAATGCAGCATTTCCGCCTGCCGGTACACTGAGACCGGTGAATGTCAGCGGATAGACAGAAGCAACTGCGGGAGCAGGCTGAGGGATACCGTTGACAAAATAACGCACAGAGCCTTCGGTATAGGTCAGGGGGACTGCCTGAGCAGGAGGCTCACCAAAGCTGTAAGCGCCCATGTCGTCAGTCATAGTGAGGCCGTTGAGTGAAGCAGAGCCGCTGTTTACGATATTTACAGCAAATACTATCTCATCGCCGGTATTATAGGTGTTTGTAACAGCAGTCTTTGTGGCGGAGAGAACTTCGAGTATCTCGCCGGTCGTGATATTTGAAGAGGTCACTGTTCCATTATAGGAGAGTGTTGCCTGATTGAAGAAAGAAGCCATAATAATACCTCCATTAGGCGTTAGCCGCCTGATTTCGGGAGGGAGAGCTTCCCTCCCTCGCTGTATTATATGCTTCTCACGGAGAAATGTGAAATCACCGCATATAGCTCTCAGTGAGTATCAGTGCGGAGCTTATACGAAAAGCAACGAAAAAATCTGGTAATGATACACAATAAAAATGTGCTGATATTGCTATGTTTGCCGAAAATGAACTGCATTTGTAATTTGTACACAAATTTGTAACAAATTGTTGAGCTTATATGGTATAATGAATGCAAGAGCATTCATTATACTTGATCTTAAAGCCCTTGCAGATACGCAAATCAAAGATTTGCTCCCTGCAATCGGGCAATTATACCATATGCGCTTCGCTTCTATGGTATAATGAGATTATAAAATGAGTATTTATGTGCAGTTAGTGCAGATACTGCGGAATACTCACGATTTCGATCCCCTGCAATAATGAAAGGAGTTAAACTATGTCACTGAGATCAAAAATTAAAAAGACGGTCACCGGCCTGCTGAGCACAGCAATAATGGCATCAGCAATACCTGCCGCATCCTCGGCACCTGTTACCAATGCTGCCGGAGACCAGAATTACGCTGAGGCGCTTGCTCTCTCGCTTTATTTCTTCGACGCAAATGCCTGCGGCAAGAACATTACAGGAGGTCCTCTCACATGGAGACAGGACTGCCATACCTACGACGGACAAGCCGACCTTGAAAAGGCTGTGGGACTTTCAGCCAGCGAAAAAGCTGCTGTAAAGGCTGCAAACGAAGGCTCATCCATAGTTGATGCTTCCGGCGGATATCATGACGCAGGAGACCACATCAAGTTCTCCATGACCATAGGATTTGCCACTACTTCACTGGCATGGTCATACTTCTCATATCCGGACGCTTTCGAGAAGGCTGAGTGTACTGACCACCTTAAATATATCCTCAGAAATGCCTGCGACTACTTTATGAAGACAACATTCCTCGATGACAGCGGAAACGTTATTGCATATGTGGACCAGATAGCTGCTGAGGGCGAGGACCACAGCGTATGGACTGCTCCTGAGGTGCAGACTATGACCCGAACTGTATACTGGGCAAGCCCCTCGAATCCTATAGCTGATTCCGCAGGAGAAATGGCTGCCGCACTGGGTTCAAGCTCGCTGGCATTCAAGGACAGCGACCCGGCATATGCGGCCGAGTGTCTGAAGTACGGCAAGGCACTTGCAGCATTTGCAGCTAAATATCCCTCCTACAATGCAAAGGGCAGAGGCGGTATGTATGACGGAAGCGGTTCTCTCAAGGACGATATCGCCTGGGGACAGCTCTGGTGCGATGTAGCTGAAAACGGCGGCAAGCTGCCCTCCGGATATAAACCTCCGGTAACTCTTAGCGGCGATAAGGCATACAGCAACGGCGATTATGACGGCTGGCTCTACTGCTGGAACAAGGTATACAGCGGATATGCCGGTCTTCTCGGAGAGCTTGGCTACGACGGAGACAAGTACAAGCATGAGGCTAAGATAGAGGTGGAAGGCACCGGCGGCGCCAAATTCTCAACAAGCGAATATGCTGCTAACTGGGGCTGGGGCTCAGCAAGATACAACTGTGCACTTCAGGGAATAGCCTGGAGAAGCGGCGATTCAAATCTTGAGGCAGCTGCAAAGCATCAGATGGACTGCATCCTTGATTCCTCCACAAAGTATAAGAGTTACTTTGTAGGATATGGAAACAGCTATCCTACTCACTATCACCACAGAGCTTCAAATCCCGGAAGCGGAAATCCTGCTGACAATACAGCAGCAAAGTACATTCTCTACGGAGCACTTCTCGGCGGACCTGACAGCAACGGCGGCTATGAGGATCACCAGAATTCCTACAGCTGTACAGAGCCTGCCCTTGACTACAACGGCTGCTTCGTACTTGCCTGCGCTCCTCTTGTAAGCAAATACGGCGGAGATGCTTCTGCGGTAAAGTCAGTTGAAAAGAGCGCTTCCGAGATCAATGAGAACTATGCTTTCAGCAGCGGCTCTGAGATAGTTACAACTACTACCACAACAACTGAGCCTGTAACTACCACTACTACCACAACTAAACCATATGTGCAGGAAACTGAAATAGTAGAGGTAAAAAATGCAAGGATAGTAAAGTATGAAGGAAGCCGCATAACTCTTGAAGGAGATCCCGGCGATCCGCTCAGCAAGATATACTATGACGATAACACAAAGATAGTACAGTATCCTTATATGTCAGAGTTCTATGAAGGTGACACTGTAAACGGATATTACATCTATGAGCTGCCTGATCCTGACAGCGACGGCAGAACAGAATATACATATGCACTGGAGCTTGAGCTTCAGCCTGAGATCGTATGGGGCGATGCAGACCTTGACGGCAATGTTAAGATGAATGATGCAGTTCTGCTCATGCAGTCCCTGTCAAATGGCGACAAATACGGAGAGGAAGGCTCTGAAGCTACTCACCTTACTCTCAGAGGAAAGAGAAACGGCAATGTTGACGGTGCGAGAAACAGTGGTATATCGCCGAAGGATGCTCTTAAGATACAGGAGTTCCTTCTTAAGAAGATAACTGACCTTACTCCTGAATATGCACTGGCAAAGTAAAAACATAATAATGAAAAGGACGCCTCTGGCGTCCTTTTTTGTATTGGATAAAATATTTTATATACAAGTGCTTGACTGGTGGTAACATTAGTTAAGTTGTTATCTTAAAGTAAATGTAAATGTGCACAATAGCGTGATAGCATTTTTATACAATGTGACGAAATTGTGAATTTACCGTTAAAATTAATCGAATTGTAATAATTTAGTAACCAGTATGTAACTAATTTTGTGTCCAAAACCTGTATAATGTACACAGGCATATAATCATATTATAGGCGGATTTTGAAAGAATACAATGAAAGAAGTGTGGTAACAATGCATAAGACTTTAACAAAAGTTAAGTCCACTATCATCAGCGGACTCCTCGCTGTTTCCGCAGTTGCTTCCCCTGTAGTTGCTCCCGTAGTAACTCAGGAACCCTCTCTCTCAGCAACAGCGGCAGATAACGACAACTACGCAAGACTCCTGCAGTACTCTCTTTATTTCTATGATGCAAATATGTGCGGAAACAATTCCGACTGTGCACTCTCATGGAGAAGTAACTGCCATACTACCGATGAAGTACCCGGCGGTTTCCACGACGCCGGTGACCATGCTATGTTTGGTCTCCCTCAGGGCTTCACAGCTTCAACTCTCGGTTGGAGCTACTATGAGTTCAAGGACGCATTCACTGGTACAGGCCAGGCTGATCACCTCAAGGTCATCACTGACAAGTTCTGTAAGTTCTTCAAGGATTCCACAAAGCTCAGCGGCGGAAACGTTACAAACTTCCTCTATCAGAAGGGCGACGGTACTGCTGACCATGGCTACTGGGGACCTCCGGAGCAGCAGGGCAGCAGAAAGATGTTCTGGACAAGCAGCGGTGCAAGTGATGTTGCCGCTGAATATGCAGCAGCTCTTGCAGCAAACTATAAAAACTTCGGTAACGAAGAGGACCTTACATATGCTAAGGCTCTTTATAAATTCTCAAAGCAGTACAATCAGCCCGTTGGAGAAGGCCATAAGGGCTTCTATAACTCCAACAGCGTAAACGACGATCAGGCTTGGGCTGCTGGCTGGCTTTATCTTGCTACAAATGACAGCAGCTACCTCAATGACCTCAAATCAGGTCTTCCTAAGGTAGGCTGGGTTCACGGCTGGAACGATACACACCTGGGTGCAGCTTGTCTCTACGGCGAGATCACAGGTGACTGGAGCGCAGCTAACGGCTTCATGGCAGGCAAGGCAAGCGGAAGCAACTATATGTTCCTCGACAAGTGGGGCAGCGCAAGACTTAACTGCTCAATGCAGATGACATCACTTATCGCTACAAAGAATAACGGCGGTAATTACAAGGATTGGGCTAAGGGCCAGATGAACTACATCCTCGGTGCTAACCCTGCAAATACCTGCTTCGTAACAGGTTTCGCAAGCAACAGTGCCAAGAATGCTCACCACAGAGCAGCTTCCGGCTATACAAGCTATGAGCAGTTCAATATGAACGGCTGGGATCCGGATGGAGATCATATGCAGCCATTCTGCGCTTATGGTCCTAACTCACATACTCTCATCGGTGCTCTCGTAGGCGGTCCCTGCAATGCAAGCGGTTCCTACCACGATAACATGGCTGACTATATCTGTAACGAGGTAGCTGTTGACTACAACGCTGGTCTCGTAGGTGCAGCAGCTGGTCTTTACCACTTCTATCAGACCGGTTCTATCGATAACAGCATCGAAGGCGTAACAAAGATCTATAAGGGCGGTTCAACTCCTGGTCCTATAGTAACAACAACAACTCAGAATACTCCTGGTCCGATAGTTACAACTACTACAACAACAACTCCCGATCCCGGACCAGGCAGCGGAAACGATATCGTTCTCCTTCCTTCAGATATGGCTGATAAGGGCACTGAAAAGGGCGACGACGGAAAGATCAATAACTTCGTTGAATTTGCTCCTCAGGGTGCTAAGTCCGCTACTCTCTATGTAAAGGTAAACTCCAGCGACACTGAGATCGCCGGCGAGTTCGGTACATGGACAGGTGAGTGGCTCGAGGATAAGTTCGATAAGGTAAAGGTTGGTTCCGATAAGGTAGCAACTGTAGATTATACTATTCCTTCAAATGTTGGTTCTGTTGTAAAGGCAATCGTTTGGTGGCCTCATGGTGACGATGTTGAGATCCAGAAGGTAGTTCTCCACAAGGACGGCGGTTCAAACATCACAACAACTACAAAGGCTACAACTACAACAAAGGCTACTACTACAACTACTACAACAAAGGCAACAACAACTACTACAACTACAAAGGCAACTACAACAACAACTACCACAATTGTAACAACTGCACCTGATCTTGAGGTAAAGCTTTACGGTGATGCTGACTGCAGCAACTCTGTAAGAATGAACGATGCAGTTCTGGTAATGCAGTCTCTCGCTAACGGCGACAGATTCGGTGAGAACGGAAGCGATCCTTCTCATATCACACCTCAGGGCAGCAAGAACGCAGACTGCTATATACCTGGTTCACTTATAACACCTAAGGATGCATATGCTATCCAGATGTTCCTCTTAGGAGCAAAGCAGCTTCCTATGTGGTCTGACTGATCTGAAAAGATCATAACAAAATAACAGCAGCCTCCCTTCGGGGAGGCTGTTTTTTATGCTGTAAACCATGTGTTAACCGCAGCTAAGCCAAAAGTTCTTTTTATTAAATTTAGTTTTTGCTTTTATTGATTTCTGACCAGAATTTTATAAGTACTTGCCAAATGTTGCGGATGTTATACTATTTGCATTGACAAGTTGCATATATCGTGATAAAATGATATTACAAAATTATTATTTTGGGAGGAAAAAACATGAAAGGCAAAATCAACAGAAAGCTGCTTGCAGGAGTAATGGGTGCAGCCATGACTCTTTCTTCAGTGGCTTCATCAGCAGGAGCAGTTCTTGCTGCCGGCGAAACTGGTGCAAAGGCGGCATCAGCTTCAGGAGCAGTTGTCTACTCCACAGACTTCGAGGACGGAGATATCTCCTACTTCTCAAACAGAGGCGACAGAGATACAACAGAGCTCAGCATTGCTACAGATGAAGCAGTAAGCGGCAAGTCATCCCTCTATGCCAGCGGACGTTCTGATACATGGAACGGACCTGCATTCCATCTTGACAAGGTATGTGAGCCCAATACTGAGTATTACGTCAGCTTCAAGTTCAGAGGCAAGTACTACACAAGCAATACTGTAAGCTTCCAGTATAACGATCCTGACGGAACACCTCATTACAACAATCTTATCAAGAATATCAGCACAAGCGAGTGGTATACCGTTAAGGACCTTAAGATCAGCTTTACTGAAGAAATGGTTGACCCCACACTGTATATCGAGGATGGACAGGATCCTATCTATATAGATGATTTCACAATAACAGAGGTCCCTGTAGTACCGATAGAGACCGATATCAAGTCAGTAAGAAAGGTTTTTGCCGATGACTTCAAGATCGGTACAGCTATCACAGCAGACAACCTTTCCTCAAAATCCTTCATGGATCTTGTTGCTAAGCACTTCAGCGGAAGCCTTACAGCAGGAAATGAGATGAAGCCGCAGTTCGTTCTCGGTCAGGCTGCAAATCAGAAGTATGCAGAGGAGAATGACGATGATACAAATCCTCAGGTAAACTTCTCAGCAGCAAAGCCGATGCTCAACTACTGCCGCAAGTATAAGATACCTGTAAGAGTTCATACTCTCGTATGGCACAGCCAGACTCCTGACTGGTTCTTCAAGGAGGGCTATAAGGACGACGGAGAATGGGTATCCAAGGAAAAAATGATAAAGCGTATGGAAAACTACATCAAGAACTATTTCACAGAGCTCACAAAGCTCTATCCTGATGTTGATTTCTATGCCTGCGACGTTGTAAACGAAGCATTCACCGATCAGGGTACACCTCGTTCTCCCGGTGAACAGGGAAGCAGCGGTTCAGAGAAGTCTGCATGGGTACAGGTATTCGGTGACAATTCGTTCATTGATTACGCTTTTGAATTTGCAAGAGAGTATGCTCCTAAGGGATGCAAGCTCTACTACAACGACTTTAACGAGTGGTCAACAGGCAAGACAAACGCTATGATAGATCTTGCTACAAGACTGAAGGCTAAGGGTGTACTTGACGGCCTCGGACTCCAGTGCCACTGTAATATAAATTCACTCTGGCCGCAGCCCTTCCAGTACGATCAGCTCCTTACAAAGCTTGAGGGAGCCGGTGTTGATATTCAGGTAACTGAGTTCGATGCTACAATAGAGAGCTCCTCTTCTGACAATTTAGAAAAGCAGAAGAAGTTCTACAGCGAAATGATGGACATTATGGAAAAACACGCTGACAGCATTTCCGCAGTAGTATTCTGGGGCGTTACAGACGACAGAAGCTGGAGAAAAGAAGGAGTACCGCTTCTCTTCGGCGGCGATTATATGGCAAAGTCAGCTTATTACGGAGTTGTAGGCGATCGTGAGGAGAAGAACATCCCCGATATCACACCTGTAGATCCTACAACAAAGCCTACAGAGGATCCTGATAAGGATATCGTATGGGGCGATGCTGACTGTGACGGTGCTGTTAAGATGAACGACGCTGTTCTTATAATGCAGAGCATTTCAAACGGCGACAGATTCGGTGAGGACGGCACAGAAGAGAACAGGATCACAGCTAAGGGCAAGCGCAATGCAAATGTATATGAGAACAAGACCAGCGGTATCACACCGCAGGATGCACTCAGAATACAGGAGTTCCTGCTCAATAAATATACAACTCTTGATCCCAATGCATGATAAAATATAAGATAATGAAAGGCGCACTGAGGGAAATCCCTTCGGTGCGCCTTTTCATATTATGGGAAATAGTCAGAGCGAAAAAAAGAGGCCAATAAATGGCCTCTCAAAATTTCTATAAACCAGATCAATAAGCCTTGCCCCAGTAAACCATGCACTTTGCAGGCTTTCCGCAGCAAACACATTTATCGGAGAGCTTTTCCTGATCGAAGGGGATACATCTTGAACCGACACCGGTCTTTTCCTTTACCTCATCCTCGCAGGCCTCATCGCCGCACCACATAGCCTTTATGAAGCCGTCACCATTTTCGAGAGCCTTGTTTATCTCGTCGATAGTTGTGCAGGCATAGGTCTTGTTTGCACGGTTCTCAGCAGCCTTGTTGAACATACCCTCAGGAATATCCTTTTCAAGGAGAGCCTTTACGAGCAGGGGCATATCATCGATAGCAACGGTTCTCTTTTCGCCGTTGTAACGGGTAGCAACGATGCAGTTGCCCTCTTCTATGTCACGGGGACCGATCTCGATACGAACCGGAACACCCTTCATTTCGTACTCAGAGAACTTCCATCCGGGAGAATTCTCACTGTCATCCACTTTAGCTCTGATGCCCTGAGCCTTGAGAGCTTCAAGGAGCTCAGCAGCCTTATCAAGGACACCTTCCTTGTGCTGAGCGATCGGGATAACTACTGCCTGTATAGGAGCAACAGCAGGAGGAAGTACCAGACCACTGTCGTCACCGTGAGTCATGATAACAGCTCCGATGAGACGAGTAGTAACTCCCCAGCTTGTCTGGTGGGGGAATACTCTCTTGTTGTCCTTATCGGTGTATTCGATATCGAAAGCCTTAGCGAAGCCGTCACCGAAGTAATGGGAAGTACCAGCCTGAAGAGCCTTACCGTCGTGCATAAGAGCCTCGATAGCGTAAGTGGAAACTGCACCGGCGAACTTATCGCTCTCAGTCTTCTTGCCCTTAACAACAGGCATAGCAAGGGACTTTTCGCAGAATTCAGCATATACATTCAGCATACGCTCAGTCTCTTCGATAGCCTCCTCAGCAGTAGCGTGGATGGTGTGGCCTTCCTGCCAGAGGAACTCTCTTGAACGGAGGAAAGGACGTGTGGTCTTCTCCCAGCGAACAACGCTTACCCACTGATTATAGAGCTTGGGAAGGTCACGGTAGGAGTGGATGATATTTGAGTAGTGCTCGCAGAAGAGTGTCTCGGAAGTAGGACGGACACAAAGTCTGTCCTCCAGTTTCTCATTTCCGCCTTGAGTTACCCATGCGACTTCGGGAGCGAAGCCCTCAACATGGTCCTTTTCCTTCTGGAGAAGGCTTTCGGGGATGAACATAGGCATACAAACATTCTCGTGGCCTGTAGCCTTGAACATACCGTCAAGGATTCGCTGGATGTTCTCCCAGATAGCATAGCCGTAGGGACGGATGACCATACAGCCCTTGACGCTTGTATACTCTACCAGCTCTGCCTTTTTGCAGATATCGGTATACCACTGAGCGAAGTCCTCGTCCATTGAGGTTATCGCAGTGACCATTTTCTTATCTTTTGCCATATATGAACCTCTTTCCATGATACAGACAGGAAAAGTGCCGACGTACAGACTTTTACTGCCTGTCTTGATTTTTTTTTACACAGACATACATATTATAGCATTAAAGAGCGAGAATGTCAATCTTGAAAAGAGGAATTCTCCTGATTATGGTGGCCGGGCAGGTAAGTACATGGGGCAGAGTCTGTCTCTGCCGGGATTTTATTTCCAGTGGTTCAGCGTAGGAAGCATTGCTGAGAAGTATTCTCTTGCTTTTTCGGGCGGGAACTGTTCATTTGACATATGTCCCACCAGGAAGTCTGTCAGCTCTTCCATGGAGGAGTAGGCGAAATTTCCGTCACTGTAGCACCATTTGCAGTACTCCTCATTGAAAGCACCGTCCGGTTCACGGCTTATGGAAGCATCTTCCAGCGGCATACCGCAGCACTGACATACCAGCTTTCTCGGCGAACCAAGGAGGGTATTGATAGAGACATCAAATAGCTGTGAAAGGAGTTTCAGAGTTTCTGTGTTAGGGACAGTGTCACCGTTTTCCCAGCGTGAAACTGCCTGACGGGTAACAAATACCTTGTCAGCAAGCTCCTCCTGAGACATATTGTTTTTATTGCGGAGTTCAAGTATAATATCCTTGGTATCCATATTTATCACCTCAACTGTATTATATCATCGGACTGCCGAAAAATCAAGCAACAGACAGTTGCGGCTATTTGACTATTTAAAGCATAAGTGGTATAATATACACGAGGCGGCGGAGCTGCCTCCGGAAGGAGCAATAATTATGAAAAAAGCAGTTAGTATTTTTGCAGCTGCATTATTGGCAGCGGGCTGTTTTTCCTGCGGAAAGAAGGATTCAAGCAGTGAAAAGGAAAAGCATGAAGCCAGTGCAGCAGCAGTTGATAAAGCAGACTACAGAGCAGCTCTCGAAGAGGTCATTAGCTTAAGCAATGCGGGAGAGGAAAATGAGCTTCTCTATGCTATGTATTCGGATAAATACGTTGAAGAGTTCTATAATGAAGCTGACCCCGACCTGAATAAGGAGAACGAATACAACCTTGAGCTTGCGGATATAGTTCAGGTAAGGGAGCTCACTCCTGAGGAGTGTGAGGGCATAGGAAAGGCCTATGGCGAGTATCTTGCAAGGATACACTTTAATAACGAGAATGCCAATAACAATGGCTACAGCAGTCAGGAGGAGTTCGAGGCTGAGCAGAAAAAGAAGATAGCCGATGCTGCTTCGCTTTTTGATACGGAGAAAGCATATGAGCTTTCTGTGAATTATAAATACTCCAGAAAAGACGGAGGCACCGACGAGTATACCGAGGCCGGAGATGAGGCTGCGGAGGTAATGTATGCCTACTACATAAAGGACGAGGGCTGGGCTTTTGATTCGTGGATATATGCCCAGTATGCCGAGGAGCACAAGGAGGCTGCGGCAGTATATGAAGCAGGAATGGCAGCCATAACCAAAATGGACCTTCCCTATGATATAAGCGGCGGAAAGGATTTTATAGTTGGTTCTGATGACAGTCTCAGCTATGAGATACCTTCAAATTTTGATACAAAGGCATTCCGCAGCATGGTGGAAGAGGCCGGCGTATCTGGGTATGACTATTTTATAGTATTCCGCAGCTATGGTTCTGCACTGTACTCAGCCTGTGCAGTCAGCGGAAAGGATGAGCCCGACAGTACCTACGGAAAAACGAGTACACATCCCTATATGATACTTCGCTACAGGAATAATATGATAAACTATGACCCGTATCTCACAGCGGATGAAGACCACAGCCTCAGAGACCTGTTTGAGTCGGCAAAAGATACTGCAAAGCAGGATAATGAAAACGGAACAGCAGGCTGATATTATACTGGAGGATAGAAAATGAAAAAGATCACAGCATTTGTTTTGGCGATGGTATCTGCACTCAGTCTGTGCAGCTGCGGGAACGATGAAACAGGAGACGGCGGAAGCAAAAAGAGATCTTCAGCTCCGTCTTACGAGCTAAATGACGATGACGAACTTATACCGGAGACTAAGGAGACGGCTGCTGATATCCCGACTATGGAGCCTGTAACTGATGAGCCGGCGACTGACGAACCGGAAACCGCTGCCGTTGTAACAGAGCCTGATACTGCCGAGCCGGTCACATCCGGACAGAAGGGCAAGTATTCAGATGCTATAAGATCCGGAGAATTCAGGCTTGACGGAGTTGAGTACAAGCTGCCGGCAGATTATGCAGAGTTCAGTGCTAACGGCTGGGAATTAGAAGAAGTAATTCACACCGAAGATGAGATGGTGGACGCCGGGGATATGAAGTATATTTATATGACCAAAGGAAAGAATAAAGTGGCAGTAATGCTCACTAATAATGGGGAGTCACAGGTGCCCATGAAGGAGTGCAAGGTTACAAATCTTACAGTAAAAGGGACTGAAGTTGAGGATAAGGACATTTTAAAGATAGGCGATGTCAGTGTTGCTGATATTGGATCGGCAGCAATGATCGAAGCCTTTGGCGATCCCGATTATGAGTCTAAAGAAAAAGATTACGAATTTTACAGCTACCGCTCTGATTCGATTGGTCAGACCGTATATATCTCGATCTGGAAGGATTATACCAGCGTAGAGGTAGCCAATTATGACCTGTATTAAGCAGAAAAGCCGCCCTGATGGGCGGCTTTGATTATTTGCGTCTTGTACCGTTCTTACGGTCAGTACTGCGCTTAAGATCACACATTCTCTCTTCGCTTGACTGCTTGAAGCGGCTCATCATGTCCTCGAAAGTCATTTCAGAGGGCGGAGTCTGCTTTTTAGGTTCCCAGACATTGGGTCTTGGACGGTTCTGGTTACCGTCGTGCGGTCTTCTCTGTCTCTGCTGAGGCTGAGCATCCTGATTCTCCACAGCTTTTTTTATGGAGAGGCTTACCTTGCCTGCTTCGTTGATACCGATGACCTTGACCTTGACCTCCTGATTTTCTGTAAGGTGATCTCGGATCTCGTTTACATAGGTGTTAGCGATCTCGGAAATATGAACCATGCCTGAGCCGCCGCCGTCGATATCGACGAAAGCGCCGTACTGGGTTATACCCTTGACCTTTCCGTTGTAGATCTTACCAATTTCCAGCTGCATATGTATATAAAACTCCTTTAAAATTAATCCCTTGAAGTGTCATAGAATCTTCGTTCATCAGAATACGCATAACCTCTTTCCTCGATAGCGACTCTTGCTATATAGTCTGACATATCATCGCTTTCGAGAATACGCTGGAGATCTGCGTTTTCGACTTCATAGGAATCTATTTTCCCCTGAATAACAGTGATCTCACGCTCTTTTTCTGAGCAGTCCTTCTCAATGGTATAGACGAGCATGATGCACCCTAATATAACAAAGGCGGCTGCTAATTTAACGAGAAATCTGTTGAACAGACCTTTTTTATCGGTTTTAGCCTTTTTTGCCAACATTTGTCACGTTCTTTCTTTTATTATTTGCCCTTTTATTATACATCAAACCGCTGGGATTCTGCAATAGTATTCTTATTTTTTTAAAATAACTAACTATATTTTTGGAACATCCCACAAATTTGGGCTCTGCTTTTCTACGGAAAAATACATAACATTGCCGGAAAGGATAAAAAATAATGGTCAGGAGCTTTTTTACTGCGAAAAACAGCTTTTTCATAGCTGCCGAGACGGTACTCCCGAGAGTGACTATATAAAGGACGAATCCCAGGATATTGCCTATGGCGAAATACATTCTTAGCTCGCCCCGTGCAGCTGCGGAGGCGAATGCCGGCAGAAATACTGCGTAAATCAGCAGAAAGACAATATCCTCAGCAGCAATCAGAGGGAGATTGTGGGGGAAGAGAGTTCTTGCCGTGCGGAATATCTCGAAAAGCAGGCCGAAAGCTGCGCCGAAAGCGCAGGACAGACCGAAAAGCCGGAGCTCCTCTCCCACTGAAAAGAAGGTCTCGGGAACACTCATCTGAACAGCTTCCCAAGTGCAGAGAGAGGACCTTTTCTGTCCTTGTCCCCATAGATGACAGCCCAGATATCGCCGGTTATGGACATATTTCCGGTCTCGACGCTTACAGCATCGATATGCAGCTCCCGGCCTTTAATGGTCAGCTCACCCATTTCCGTGTAAAGATTAATGACCTTCTCATCGAAGCTGTCCACATCGGTCACTCCGGACAGGCTGAGCTTTTTTCTGCCCTCAAGGATGAGACTGTGTTCCTGTCTTGTTATTTTTTCCTGCATAGAATTACCTCCGGTATTTGATATAAAAGGATATTCACCTGTTCCGGAGATTATTACAAGTAAGGGACAGTATGGCAGCGGAGGGGTTAAACAATGCGTCTGAAAAAGAAAGCGGGGAAGGAACTTTCCTCAGAAAGAACCTTCCCCGGCATAATGTATTTAATTAGTCAGCGCCCTGAGCGTGAGCGGTCATTTTTTTCTGCGCTTGTTTTTGTTCTGAGCAGGAGCCTTTTTTTCGGACTTTCCCTCTTCTTCTTTATCTTCATCATCTTCCTCGTCCTCGAAGAAGTCGTCATCATCGTCATCGTCATCATCATCATCTGCATCATCGCCGTCAGCAGTTACTTTTTTAGTGCTTTCCTCCTTGACGGAAGCTGCGAATGCAACTGCGATATAAACAACGAATGCGAGAGCCTCGAATACGACCAGAAGGAGCTTTCCGTTATGGATAATGGACTTGATGAAGTCTGTTGAGGAGTTTACAGGAGGAACGAGGATATTGTAAGCGTTAGCGAATTCAACTACCTCGAAGTATTCCTCAGAAGTATCCTGTGTATCAGCTATAAGCTTTTCGAGCTTGACCTTAAGATCCTCGAAGCTTGCCTCTACCTTTTCCTGCATAGCAGGAGTGCTTGTGCTGGCCTTTTCGAGGCCTTCCTTACGCTGAGTGTAGTACTTTATGTTCTGCTTGGTCTCAGCGAGCTCAGTAGCAACGCTGTCCTTACGCTCGATGAGCTTATCGTACTCACCGGAGTTTGTTGAGAGCTCCTGATTTGTACCGTCAGCAGTTGACATGATAAGGATATTGTCCTTCTGATAATTCTCAATAGTAGAAGTAAGGTTGCCGAGTCTTTCGGTAAGAGCGTCCTTTTCACGGTTGAGAGCATCGATACGGTACTGATAGTAAGCAGTAGTAGCTTCCTTATCCTTTGTGATATTGTTTATATTGATGTATGAGGAGATCTTATCAAGATCAAGATTTGAAACAGTGTTTATAGACTGAGATATGTCATTGAAGGTAAGACCTGTTTTTATTGAACGGAACTGATTTGTATCATTTGCAGCAAGGCCTTTTACATACTTTGAAAGTGTGCTGAGAGTTGAGCGGAAGAGGTCAACAGCCTCGGAGTAGTCATAGCTGCTGTAGTCGATAGATGATACAGCTGTACCGAGAGTTCTGTTGTAGCCGTACTGCTCGTAGAAGTAGTCGTTGAAGCCTTCAAGAATATCGTTTAATACCTGAACGGCATCCTTCTTGCTGATACCGCACTTAGCGTAATCGAAGTATACCTTGAACTGTGTAGGATAGAATGTAACGTCCAGCATAGCCTGAGCAGCTGCAAGGTTTCCGCTGTTTGCAGTCTCGTAGATGCTCTTGTATACGGTGATCCTGTCCATAGCATCCTGAGGGATAACGCCCTCGAAGGTGATATTCTGCTGTATATCAGAAGCCTTTTCGATATCGATATCATCCTTTGTAAGTACATTTGCGATGACCTGAGAGTTCTTTACCATATTGACATCGAAGTTTCTGCCGGAAGGGTCCTTACCCTTTTCGATACCGCTGTAGTTGAAGCTGATAAGAGCTGTAAGCGGCGGTTTTTCCTTGAAGGTCTTGAAGGTAGCAAGTCCGGTGACCATAGCGGCTATCATAACTGAGACTATAAGCCAGGGGAGGAAATATTTTTTCAGCTTTTTGAAAATTCCTCCGAGAGAGACAACTACTTCATCTTTATTGTCTGCATGATTTTGTATAGTAACATTAAGGTTACGTTCTTGTTTCTTTGCCATTTTGACCTCCATATTTTTTTCTTTCCGTTCTCGCATCCAGACTTGTGGGGTCTGAGGGAGCGTAATTAGTATAAAGGGGCATGACACCCCGAATACACATTATATCATAAAAAAGCCCGAACGTCAATAATTTCGGGCTTTTTTCCTGTTTTTTCAGTATTTATCCAAATTGCTGCAAATCACTTCAGAAGTAATTCGCCATAATGCACCAAAAACGCCTATTTAAAGGAGATATCCTTAAGGGAGACAGTGTTCTCGCCCTTGAAGATAAGGTATACGGGATGAACTCCGTCGGCAATGGGGCATTCTGCTGAGACCTCGTTCCATTCCTGAGACGGGGACAGAGCGACTTCGGCCACGGCACTGCCCTTAAGGTCTGTGAGGACTATGAAAGAGCCCTTTCCCTCACCTCTGTAAGTGAGAGATATGCGGCTGAGGCCGCTGAAGCTGAAATACTTGAAACCTACAAGAGTGCCGTCGGATATCTCATCAATGAATCTGACGGTATCTCCGGAGGGACGCTCCTCATGGTTGACATGGGGGAAGCTGTGGTCGAATATCTTATTTGCGCCGTGAGGCATATTCCCGTTGGTGATATAGCAGGCTATAACGGCAGGGTAGGTGCCCTTTCCTTCAAGAGGACCGCCATTCAGTCCGCAGGAGGTTATCTCAGCCTGTTTTATCCTGTAGTCGGGAGTTATCTCGATAGGCTCGGCACAGGCCTGACGGCTGTAATCAGATTTATGAGTAAGGCGGTGATAAAAGACATACCACTGGCCGTTTATCTCTATGATACTGCCGTGAGTGGTGCCGGTCATATTCATGCGGCATTCTTCTGTGACGCCGTTGACACCTACATCGCCGTTTGAAACGATAGTTCCGCCGTAGGTGAAATCCCTGTCGGGGAAGTCGCTTACAGCATAGCACAGCTCGTGGTTGTACTGGGATGAGTAAACGAAGAAATACTTGTCCCTCACCTTTCTCATAGAGCTTGCCTCGAAGAATTCGTGGCCGCCGAAATCGGCTTCATACGGGATGATATGGTGAGGCTCTCCCTTTACTGTGAGCATATCGTCTTCAAGCTCAAGGACAATGGGGCCGTTGACGTTATCCGGGGTAGAGAGTATTTCCTCTGGAGTCTTATTGAAGCGCTCCACTACCTCCAGCATTTTTTCGCTGTCCTTAGCGAGGATATCGTTTGATTCATCGGGGTACTGTGTACCGTAATAGAGATAGATCCTGTCGTCGTCTCTGAAAGCGCAGGGGTCGAAACAGACATATTTTTTCATAGGTGAACCATCGGGCCAGCGGACATATCCAAGGTACTGGAATTCTCCTGCCGGAGTATCGCAGACTGCCGCCTGGATCGGGCCGAAGTATCCGCCCACACCGAAATCTCCGGACATACAGTAATAGAGGTAATATCTGCCGTCCTTGCCCTGTACCACATCGGGAGCGTACATAAATCTGCGGGGCTCGCCGAAGTCCGGGTCCTGGGATGCACGGTAGATAACTCCTTCCCTGCGCCAGTCTGAGAGATCGTTTACGGGAGCTGAATATACTGTATAATCACCCATACAGAAGGTCCAGCCGCCCTCGTTATCATGGGAGCCATAAAGATAAACACGGTCTCCGAAAATGTGCGGTTCACCGTCCGGGATGTATTCGCCTAACGGGAGAAAAGGATTGAATGCCTGTTTTTTCATGTCTGTTCCTCTTTCTATCTGGAATGATATGTCTTCTGATACATTGAGGGAGTTCCCGGAAATCCGGTGGCTGTTAAACGTGACAGAGGGATGTCAGAATATCCACACGGGGGTTATGTATCATTTTAGCTGATATTGTTCATAGAGAAGCGGCGCATAAAATGTGCCGCTTGATAAATTCAGACTGTATGTCCGTTCTTTTTCAGGATATCCACAACCTGATCCACATATCTGCGGCAGATATCCTTATTTTCGGCCTCTACCATTACACGGATGAGGGGCTCGGTACCGCTCTGGCGGACCAGTATCCTTCCTGTAGAGCCAAGGTCTTCTGTTACCTTCTCCACAGCAGCCTTCACATCGGGGTCAGCCTGAGCGGCAGCCTTATCCTTTACCCTTACATTTTCAAGGACCTGGGGGTAAACAGTGAAGGGAGCAGCAAGCTCGCTGAGGGGCTTATCCTTAGCCATGATGACCTGCATTATTTTCAGGCTGGTGAGGATACCGTCTCCGGTGGAGGCGTATTTTGAGAAGATTATATGGCCGGACTGCTCTCCGCCGAGACAGCAGTCATGTTCTTTCATGTATTCATATACATATTTGTCGCCGACAGCAGTCTTTGCATAGTCTATACCCAGCTCATCAAAGGCTTTGTACAGGCCGAAGTTGGACATAACTGTGGTGACTACGGTATTGTTTACCAGCTTGCCTCTTTCCTTCATGTATCTGCCGTAGATATAGAGTATCTGGTCGCCGTCGATAACATTTCCCTTTTCGTCAACGCAAAGACAGCGGTCAGCATCTCCGTCGTAGGCAAAGCCGGCATCAAGGCCGTTCTCCACAACGAATTTCTGGAGGCCTTCTATGTGTGTAGAACCTGCATTGTTGTTGATATTAGTGCCGTCAGGCTCAGCATTTATAACGTGAGTCTCAGCACCGAGAGCATCGAAAACAGCTTTTGCAACGTTCCATGAGGAGCCGTTTGCACAGTCGAGACCTATCTTCTTGCCTCTGAATGAGTACATTCCGAGAGATATGAGATAGCCGATATAGCGGTTTCTGCCTGAAACGTAGTCAACAGTGCGGCCGATAGAAGCACCGTGAGCATATGGCAGCTCAGGCCACTCCTGGCCGAAGGCGCTGAGCTTTCCGTCCAGGTAAGCCTCAACAAGGTCTATGACCTGGTCTTCCATTTTCTCACCGTTGGAATTGATGAGCTTAAGGCCGTTATCGTGATAGGGATTGTGGCTTGCAGATATCATTATGCCGCAGTCGAAGCTGTCCACACGGGATATGTAAGCCACTGAAGGTGTAGTTGTAACATGGAGCAGATAAGCGTCCGCACCGGAAGCGGTGAGGCCTCCCACGAGGGAATATTCAAACATATAGCTTGATCTGCGGGTATCCTTTCCTATGAGGATACGAGGGGCGGAATCATCGCCCTTCTGTCTTTTGAGCTCTCCGTAGTACCAGCCTAAAAAGCGGCCTACCTTGAAAGCGTGGTCTGCTGTCAGATTTTCGTTGGCGGTTCCCCTGAAGCCGTCAGTTCCAAAATATTTACCCAAATCTGTGATTCTCCTTTTGAAGGTATTTATGCTTTCCTCACGCCAGTCGTGAGGCAATGCCCATATATAAATGATATATTACATTATATCACTATTTTGTTATATAGTCAACATTTTTTTAACTTTCAACTGTTCAATTATTGCTCATTTCACGAAAAAATCCAGGCTCTCCGGTCAGAAACAGAGAGCCTTAATCAATATATGCTTATCTATGGGAAAATGCTTATATAAAGCGCACAGTTTCGGAAATGGGCTTTGTTTTTTCATGCATGGGAAGAGGGGCGGCGTCCTCAGCCGGATAGCCCATAGGCATGAGAAGTATCACCTTTTCGTTAGCCGGAAGTCCGAGAGCTTTCTCTACGGCAGAATTGGCAAAATAGTTCACCCAGCAGCTTCCCACACCTATCTCCCATGCCTGGAGCATTGCGTGTGTGGCGGCTATGCTTATGTCCTGCTGACCGGAGCTTACTCCCGGTTCAAGAGGATTTTTCCACTCCTCATCGGTACAGCAGGCGAATACGAGGACAGTCTTTGCGCCGAATATGCATTTGCTGAGAGAATTGAGCTTTGCAAGAGCCTCTTCACTCTGTGCAACGTATATTCTCTGGGGCTGATAATTGCAGCCGGTGGGAGCTGCATTTGCAGCCTTGAGTATGATGTCCATATCTTCCTTAGAGACCGGTCTGTCCTGAAATTTCCTTACAGAGTATCTTTCTGCGGCGAGTTTGCTGAAATTCATGTAAATTCCTCCTTAGTTTTATATACCTATTATATAATATGCTTAGCCGGAAGTCAATCTTTGGAAGCTTTTGCAGGCAATTCGTTAAGATTATCAAGTGCATATTCGCAGCATTGTACAACGAGCTGATTGAAAATATGTGTTTTTTATTGATTAATCTCAACAAATATGATATAATTATGTTTATAATATGATATTTGTGCGATTGCAGAGGAGGTTTGAAAAAATGGCAACGGTGACGAGAAGAATTAAAGAGATTAAACAGCCCAAAGGAGGTTATGTCAAACCATCAGAATTTGATATTATTACTTTTGATGACAATTTAATATTAAATGATAGCGAAAATGTTCATGGCTCAATTATAGGTATGGTGGTTGATTATCTTACAAGATTTTTAATCGGAGGTGATGCTTGGGCTGCTTTTCGAATATCATTAAAAGGAGCCAAAGTAGCAGAACGCTTCGGGATAAAGGGAGCTATAGATGTTGCGGTAAAGTTTTTGAATAATATTATTGGGGTAGATGATAAATCAATAATAAATGCTTGCAAGCTTGTGACATTTGATGTTTGGTATAGAAATGTTGCAAGTGCAAAAACGGCAAAAGGATATAAAGAAACAAATCCTGATAAAGGTACAATTGAAAATATTAAGATACTTATAGAAAGGAGTGTTCGCTTTTTTGATAAATACGGTCCAATAATAAAAGATGGTTTTACATTTGAACCAGATTGTGACAGCATGGATGAATATATTGAAAATGCCGAATTTAAAAAAGGAAATTATGGCGGATATACAGCAACGGTGGATAAGGGGGATGGAGATTTTCTCACGGATGATACGTTATGGGATTTTAAAGTCTCAAGAGCAAAACCTACAAATAAACATACGTTACAACTTCTTATGTATTGGATAATGGGGCAACATTCTGGACAATACATATTTAAAGACATAACAAAGCTTGGGATTTATAATCCTCGTTTTAATGCTGCGTACCTAATAGAAGTAAAAAATATTTCAGAAGATGTGATTAAGGCGGTAGAGAATGATGTGATTTGTTATTAAAACACTGCGTATTTACTTTTGTAGAGGAGGCCGCCCTCGGCCTCCAATTCTAATATGTACTTTATTGTCCTTTTGCACATAATCCCGTGCAAAAGGGCTTGTTTTTTCTACCTGCAAAAAGTGAAATGAAACACGAGAACGAGAGAGAAACGGAGAATATAAGAGAGAATCAGTGAGAAAACAGGTTATATATTAAAAAAATCCGCAAAAACCTCTTGACAAGAGTGGGAAGTTCGTGTATAATAATTCTTGCACTGTCGGGAACTCGGATAATTTTCCCCGACGAAAATAAATATACGGAGGAATAAATTATGTCAACTACACTGGCAAAACCTGCTGAAGTAACGCGCACATGGTACATCCCCGATGCAGAGGGCAAGCCCCTCGGCCGTGTTGCAGCTAAGGCAGCTCATATTCTCAGAGGCAAGCATAAGCCCACATACACACCCAACGTTGACTGTGGTGACCACGTTATCGTAATCAACTGCGCTAAGGCTATCCTTACAGGTAAGAAGCTGGAGCAGAAGAAGTATTACTGGCACACAGGCTGGATCGGCGGACTCAAGTCCATTTCCTATAAGGACATGATGGCTGAGCAGGCTGACAGAGCTATGATGATCGCTGTTAACGGTATGCTCCCTAACAACAGCCTCGGCAGAGCTCAGCTCAAGAGACTCAGAACTTACAAGGATGCTAACCACAACCAGGCTGCTCAGAAGCCTGTTGCATACGAGCTTTAATTCAGGAGGTGCTTTTAAATGTACGAGTCAAAAGTTAAATACTATTACGGAACAGGCAGAAGAAAGCACTCCGTAGCAAGAGTCAGAATTTATCCCGGCTCCGGCAACGTTACAATCAACGGCAGAGGCATCGATGACTACTTCGGTCTCGAGACACTCAAGCTCATCGTTCGTCAGCCCCTCGCAGTAACAGAGAACCTCGAAAAGTTCGATATCATCTGCACAGTTACAGGCGGCGGCGTTACAGGTCAGGCTGGCGCTATCAGACACGGTGTTTCAAGAGCTCTTCTCGAATTCGATCCTGAGCTCCGTCCCGCTCTTAAGAAGGCTGGATTCCTCACTCGTGACCCAAGAATGAAGGAGAGAAAGAAGTACGGTCTCAAGGCTGCTCGTCGTGCTCCTCAGTTCTCAAAGAGATAATCAGATACCTCAAAATCTGCGTATCTACGCACTTTGCGAGTGCTCCAAAACTCTTTGGTCAACTATTGGTCAAGTCAATTACCTCCCTGTTCACGCAGGGAGGTTTTTATTTGCCTTTACGCAAAGCACAGCTCGATCTGCTCGGCAGTTCGGGCTTTTGTTTTTCGCAGAACATCGGCATAGATGTCAGCGGTAACGTTCACATCACAGTGACCAAGATGCTCGGACACAACTTTCAGGTCAATACCGCTGTTCAGGAGCATTGTGGCGTTACAGTGACGGAGCTGATGCAGTGTCATATCCTCGAATTCCGTTCCTTTGGTGAAGCGTTTGAGGGACTGATATACCGAATTGCGGTCACGGTAGTTCCCTCTTGCGGACACGAACACCATTTCGGGGTGAGCGAAATCGTCACCGAGAGCGAGTTTCAGCTTTTCAATGTAGTCCCTCTGAGCGAGAAGGACTTTTTTCAGCTCCTGTCCCATACCAATGATGCGGAAACTGCTCTCGGTCTTAGGATCGGTCAGCTCATGCTTTCCGCCTATATCGGTCAGCGTGTGGTTTATGGAGATCGTGTTGTTCTCGAAGTCAATGTCCTCCCACGCAAGTCCGAGGCACTCACCCGAACGCATACCCGTGTACAGCAGCACCTTGATGATACGCTTGAAATCCTCGTCCCAGGGCTTGCTTTCAAGGTAAGCCATGAACCTTTTGAGCTTGTCCTCCTCCAGAGCCTTGTTCTTACGGCTTTTCTTCCGCTTCGGCAGTATCACGTTACGGCAGGGAGTGTCACGGATGAATCCCTGCTCTGCTCCTCTGCGG
>ODAI010970801.1_pt1 | contig 62340 bp, 50 predicted proteins | sample 1539321 | NCBI WGS metagenome assembly ODAI01 (sample SAMN02144231, study PRJEB22623) | gut metagenome | biome: sheep rumen | host: Ovis aries | place: New Zealand
AGATAGGCTAATAGACAGGGAAATAGATTGGGAAATAGACAGGAAAATAGGCATGCAGACAGAGATGGAAAGAGATGCAGAAAGAGAGATGGAAAGAGATGGAAAGAGATGCAGAAAGAGATATGGAAGGAGAGATGGAAGGAGAGATAGCGGAAGATATGTAGATAGATAAGGAAATATTATAGAATTTATCTGAAAAGATAAATAAAAGATATATAAAACACACTTTTTTTTGTATATATCAGAAAATTATCATATCTTTGCCACCAAAATCAACTAATACTAACTCAAACTTCATTTCATGTTATGAAAAAACACCTTCTTTATGCTACATGTTTTATTCTGTCAGCCTTATTACTCTCTGTGACCGGTTGCAAATCCGAAAACGAGCCTGAAGAGCCCGGAAGTACCCTCAATAAGGAGAGCGCCCTGGAAGTGGATAATACGGTAGCTATCAGTGACAACAACCGCGTCATCTACGAGCTCAATCTGTATAACTTCACTGCTGCCGGCACGCTCAATGCAGCTCAAGAGCGTTTAGCAGACTTACGTAAATTAGGTATTGATATTATATGGCTCATGCCAATCCAACCGCGTAGTACAGATGGTAAAATTGGTGCACTCGGGAGTCCGTATGCCTTACATGATTATACCGAAGTCAATCCCGATCACGGCACATTATCCGACTTCAAGGCTTTTGTTGCGAAAGCCCATTCGTTGGGGATGCAAGTATGGCTCGATTGGGTTCCCAACCATACCGGCTTAGACCATATCTGGGTAAGCGGGCATCCGGAGTACTACAAGCACTCCGGCGGAGAAATCGTACATCCCAATAACTATGGTGATGTCTATCAACTTGATTATTCCAACGCAGACATGTGTAACGCCATGCAGCAAGCGATGATATACTGGATAGTGGAAACGAATATCGACGGTTTCCGGTGCGATTACATATCTTCACCTGAAATACCCGCAGACTTCTGGTCAGCAACTATACCCAAGCTCCAACAAGCAGCAGGCAGAAAGATATGGATGTTAGGAGAATCGGACTTCCAGCCGGAGAAACCCGCCCTCCTCTCTGCCGGTTTTGATTACGACTACACCGTCGGCTTCCACTGGCAGTTGGAAAACAAAATCGGTAAATCCCAGACCACCGGGACGCTGAGGTCACAATGCCGGTCGTTAGTCAACAACAACAGCTACGCCAATATGGATCGCATGATATATCTGACTAATCACGACGATATAGGAAATAATTTTGACGGCAACTACTTTACCTTACTGGGCAATAACGTAGCTCCGCTCACCGTTGTGGAGTTCACTCTCTACGGTATGCCGCTTATTTATAACGGTCAAGAGATCGGTTGGCGCAAGGTACAGAACTATTTCAACCGTGATGTTATCAATTGGTCCACGGTGGACGCGAGACTACAACCGACCATCCGTACCCTTGTCGCCCTGCGTCACACCCAACCTGCATTAGGAAGCGGGAAGAAGGCAGACAGACCCACGACAACCTTTTTAGAGTGCTCCAATAGCGCATTTATGGCTTATACGAAGAAGAAAGGCGATAACACAGTCTTAGTTGTTATCAGCCTTGCAACCGATTCTGCGACTTGCACGGTTAAGGGTATTGAAGAAGGGGTTTATACCCAGTGGCTCAACAGCGAGACAATCACCGACCGTATAGTAAAAAAAGATGTGCAACTTGCCTCGACTCAGCCTATTTATCTGCCAAAGAAAGGGTACTCAGTGTACGTCAAGAAGTGACGTTATCGTTTGACTTGCAGGCTATCGGATGTCACGTGTCCCGGCAGGCGTCGTAAGTTATACTGCGAAGCCATGATTTCTCCGTAAGCCCCCGCACTCCTCATGGCAAGCAGGTCTCCACGCTGTACTTGCGCGATACGGTATCCTTCCACAAACACATCGCTTGACTCACATATAGGGCCTACTATATCATATAGTTGCTCCTCTGCATCAGGATGTGTCAGGTTCTCCACGCGATGGAAGGCTCCGTACAATGCAGGACGAATAAGGTCATTCATTCCAGCATCTACAATAGCGAACTGCTTATTCTCCCCCTTCTTAACGTAAAGAACGCGCGTCATCAGATTTCCGCATTGGGCTACGATAGAACGCCCAAGTTCAAAGTGCAGATGTTGGTCTTCTCTTAAGCAAATATGAGCACGCCAGATGTCAAAGTAAGCCTTGAAGTTCGGTATTGGAAAATGATTAGGATGCTCATACAGGATACCTAATCCTCCACCCACGTTGATATGTTTCACTTGCGCTTGTACAGTTTGTCCCTGCGCGTTTTCGCACAGCAGTTGCTCGACTTGCGAGACTAACTCATTCACACGCGCACTCAATGCCACAAAAGGTTCCATATCTGTTATTTGAGAACCTATATGGAAGTGAAGTCCCATAAAGTCAATGTTTGAAGAACGGTAACAGAGACGTACTGCCCGGCTGAGCATACTCATCGGAATACCAAACTTATTCTCTTTCAAGCCAGTCGTTATCTTAGCGTGAGTATGCGCATCTACGTTTGGATTAACCCTTAAGCACACACGCGCCACTATTCCCATGGAATGAGCGATTTGACTGATAACCTCTAACTCTTCAACGGACTCTACGTTAAAGCACAATATACCTTGCTCCAAAGCAAATCGAATCTCTGCGTCAGTCTTAGCCACCCCCGCAAAAACGATTTGTTCAGGTGGAAAGCCTGCAGACAGTGCGGCTTTCACTTCACCGCCACTTACGCAGTCTGCACCTACGCCACTCGCAGCAATCGCACGTAATATTTCATCCGTTGCACAGGCCTTAAGAGCATAGTGTACATTCCAGCGACTATCACTCGCCTCATGTAAAAGCACATGCAGCGTATCGCGAAGCACATCCATATCGTAGTAGTAAAAAGGAGTCTCTATCGCCCTCAATTGTTCCACAGGGAATTGACCGGTCATCATAAGTTTTAACGTTAACAGAACAGATTAGTACTAAGTGCCTGCAAAGCACGGACTTTATTCTCAGACGATATTAACAACGATATATTATGGTCAGATCCGCCATAACTAATCATACGGATCGGAATATCCTTGAGCGCCGATACCACAACGGACTCCAACCCTTTATTATCCGGTTGGAGATCTCCAACAACAGAGATAATCGTCATGTTATTCTCAACCGATACGGTACCTAATGTGCGCAGCTCGGACAAGATAGCCTCTAACTGACTCCCGTTATCCACGGACATGGAAACAGCGACCTCCGAGGTTGTAATAAGGTCAATAGCGGTACGGTATTTCTCGAATATTTTAAACACATTGCTCAGGAAGCCATAAGCCATCAACATGCGGTCTGACTGAACACGCACCGCGTAGATACCATCTTTAGCGGCTACGGCTTTGACCGTACCGGGAGTGGCGACATTATCAATATATGTTCCGGGGGCTTTGGGGTCCATCGTATTGAGTAGTCTTACCGGCACATTGTGCATCTTTGCGGGAAGGATGCAAGTCGGGTGAAGAATCTTAGCGCCAAAATAAGCCAACTCCGCTGCTTCATCAAAACTCAGATGGCGAACGGGTGTCGTACCTTCAACATAACGCGGGTCGTTATTATGCATTCCGTCTATATCCGTCCATATCTGAATCTCTTGAGCATCCAATAAGGCGCCAACGACCGAAGCGGTATAATCACTACCTCCCCGTTTAAGATTATCCACCTCCCCAGAAGCATTCCGACAGATAAAACCTTGGGTAATTATATACAAATGACTGCCGTATTTATCCAGTTGCTCACGCAGAAGCGTCTCGGTTGTATAGAGGTCCGGCTCCCCATCCTCGTTAATGCGCATGTAGTCCAAGGCAGGCATCAACACAGCGTCATAGCCAGACTGAACCATAAAAGCTGTCATCATCGTTGTCGAAATCAACTCACCATAACTCACCACATCTTTTTCCGTCTGAGCCGTATAAGGCCGAAGGCACAAACGGCGTAATGATTTAAACATCGCCTGAAGAACCGAGAAGTCAATATCCAATCCGACGCACTCTTTCCGATATTTAGTTTCTAACGACTTGAACATATCGGCTGCACCGCTAGTATTACCTACGCGAATATATTCCGACATCTGCAATAAATGATTGGTCGTCCCAGACATAGCTGACAGCACTACAATTTTCTGCTCACCGTCTGCTATTAACTCTGATACTGCCCGCATTCGTTCAGAAGATCCAACGCTTGTACCTCCAAATTTCAATACTTTCAACATGTTAGTCATAAGCTTTTTCCTTTCATCCGGCAAAAGTACTACAAAAAAATAAAATAAACAAGATATTTAATCAAAAGATGCAAATAAAATTGAAAACTTATTCAAAGCAGACCAATTCAGCCGCAAAACCACCTCCCTGTGCCATTTTTATGTGTAATGTATCACTTGCCGAGACAGTTTTCTCTTCAACAGGTCCTGCCAAGAAACGCGTATACGGCAAAACCGTCACATGCTCACACGGATTGCCGCCATCAACGCTCCAAGCGTTCCACTCCTGTCCTCTGACTCCTTCCTGACTCATCAGATTTGTAATGGATTTTGCCTGCAAAAGTATAAATTAAATTTGAATAATACAAATAAAAATGCATTACTGATTCAATAAGGAGCAAATGCAGTATGCATATTAGCACTTCTTCACCATTTTTCACCACTTTGTTAAAAACCTCCGTAATATACTTATACGCAAACAATTAACACTATATTTAAATTGTTGAAAACCTGTAAAAATACATGTTTATAAAAAAAATGTGGGGAAAAGTGGTGATATATCATTTTTTTTTTGTACCTTTGCGGCGATTTTTGAAAATTATGACTACATTTATAGGAAATATTGCGGGTCGTGTAGATGAAAAAGGTCGCATATTTGTGCCTTCATCTTACCGCAAGTTATTGGCCAATCAAGAGTCAAAGCGTATTGTAATGCGCCGCGACACGGATAACGGGTGTATCATTTTTTATCCGGAACAAGTGTGGGACAAGAAAGTGACTACGCTTCGCAACGCGTTAGACGATTGGGATGCAGAAGATCAAATGCTGTTGATGCAGTTCATGTCAGACGCCGAGTTATTGGAGCCTGACAACCAGGGGCGTATCCTGCTTCAGAAAAAAGACTTGGAAGCTATAGGTGCCGGACAAGACATCATTTTTGTAGGACTATTTGACCGTTTTGCTTTATGGAGCCCGGATAAATTCAATGAGAAACGCCTTGATCCGCATGAGTTAAGCGAACGCATCTCGGCCAGGTTAGCAGAAAGTAGAAAGAGAGCTGCGCTCAAAACAGAAAGTTGAAATAAAATTAGAAAGCGATATGTCCAACGTGTACCATATTCCAGCTATGCTCCAAGAGACGATTGACGGTCTGTGCATCCGACCGAATGGAATTTATGTAGATGTGACGTTAGGGGGAGGCGGGCATAGTCGCGCCATTTTGAACGAGTTAGATCGTAACGGCATATTGTACTCGTTTGACCAAGACGAGGAGGCGATATTAGTAGAAAGCGGCGAAAGCAGTGAGGGAAGATGGAGATTGGTGCACAGTAATTTCCGCTACTTAGGTAACTGGATGGATTACTACAGAGTGGAAGCGATTGACGGTTTATTGGCAGATTTAGGTGTTAGTTTTCATCATTTCGATGAGGCAGAACGCGGATTCAGTTTCCGTTTTGACGGTCCGCTTGACATGCGTATGAATCAGCAGAGTTCACTAACCGCCGCAGATATTGTTAATAATTATAGCGAAGAGGAGTTGAGTCGTGTACTATATTTATACGGGGAATTGAAGAACGCCAAACTTTTAGCCCGTAAGATTCTATCAGTCCGTCCTATCATCACGACGTGGGGTCTCATGCAAGCCATCACAGGTTCAACCTCTTTAGAGATGGATATTCATAAAAAGAAAGAGCTAACGTGCGTATTTCAGGCATTGCGTATAGAGGTTAACGACGAGTTAGGCGCGTTGCAAGAAATGTTAATATCGGCAAAGGACTTACTTCGTCCAGGCGGACGAATAGCGATACTGACCTATCACTCGCTCGAAGACCGTATTGTTAAGAATTTCCTGCGAAGCGGCAACCTTGAAGGAACTATTGAGAAAGATTTCTACGGTAATATACTTGCTCCATTCCGTTTGATTGAAAAAGGTCGAACAGCGAGCGATGAAGAAATAGCGCGAAACCCTCGTGCACGGAGTGCTAAATTAAGAGTTGCGGAAAAGATATGAATATAGCGGATTTACAAGGTTGGTTGAATGGAGAGAAACTGCGCAGCGAGTTCTTCCGTAAACAATATAAACTAATCGCCCTCATCTGCGGGTGTGTGTTTATATATATTCTTGCGGGATATCATGCAATGCAGCAACAGCATCGTTTGTCCGATCTTCGTAAAGAAGTAAGAGATAAGAAATTCGAGTACCTGACCATCTCATCGGAATTAGTAAGAGAAACCAAACAATCCCAAATTGTTAAATCGCTCAAGGAGCAAGGGAGTTCTCTTCAAGAGAGCACCATTCCGGCTATACGAGTAACAAATGAGTGATAACCAACGACATACAATTTTGCGCTTTGCGATTATTTTCCTACTCATAGGAGCAGGATTCGTATCTGTTATCGTTAAAATTGCTATTATTCAGACGCGCGAACGCGAACAGTGGTTATCTATTGCCAAGGGGCAGATACAGACCAACCAGATTGTGACTGCAACACGCGGTAATATTTTAGACTGTGAAGGTCGCTTGCTAGCTTCCAGCATGCCTCAATACTACGTATCAATGGACACTAGGGTGGAAGCATTACATCAGGGTAAAGATACGCTTTTTTATCATAATGTAGATACGATTGCGCGTGGTTTGGCACGTATTGTAGGTGACCGTAGCGCAGAAGAATACAAACAGATTATGGTGAATGCCTTCCGCGCTGACAAAGGTAAGGGTAAGATTATCCACAAACTGACAAAACGACGCATCACCTACATGGAGATGAAAGAGATAAAGCAACTTCCTCTCGTCAAACGCGGAGTATATAAGTCCGGGATATCATTCGACAACCAGCACCGCCGTGTAAAACCCTTCGGAAGTTTAGCATCCCGCACAATAGGCAGTATATATGGCGATGGCGGTTACGGTAACGCCGGATTAGAGAAAGCATTTGACAAAGAACTTGCAGGACATAACGGTATCAGCACAAGGCAACGTGTTGGCGGACGATGGGAGAATATCACTGTTAAGGAAGAAGAAGATGGAATAGACGTGGTAACCACAATAAACACCGACCTTCAAGATATCGTTGAAACAGCTTTGCATGAACGATTGGAGATGGTTCAGGGTGATTGGGGATGCTGTATATTGATGGAGAGTGAGAGCGGTCACATTAAAGCGATTGCTAATCTTGATCACAATAGCGATGGTTCATACTCCGAGATGATGAATCACGCTGTAACACGTGTAGAACCCGGTTCGACATTTAAGACGATAGCCCTTATGGCAGCACTTGATGACCATAAGTTCAAACTCTATGACACCGTATCCGTAACGCGTGAGCCATGGATTTATATGGGCAAGTCCAAGCATACTGACTCCCACCCTAAAGATACGGTTTATACCGTGCGCTCCGCTTTAGCTATCAGTTCAAACCAAGCATTAGCTAAAATCATCACACGCAGTTATGAAGGCAGTGCGCATAAATTCATTCGCCGATTAAGTAAGATGGGCTTGCTTGACAGTGTATATTGCGAGATTCCCGGCGCACAGAACGCCCGCATTGAAGTTCCCAAAGACACCGTAACCCTCAGCAAGATGGCCTATGGTTACTCGGTGGAACTGACTCCGATGCAAATCATCACATTCTATAACGCCATTGCAAATAACGGGCGTATGATCAGACCGGTGTTAGTAAGCGCATTACAGAAAGACGGCATAGTTCTCAAGCAATTTGAAACAGAGGTCATTCGTTCCTCAATATGCAAGAAATCGACTTTAGAAGATATCCGTTCCTGTTTACACGACGTAGTATGGGATAATAAACTTGGAACGGCTTCCGTACGCAAATGGGGCAATACGATTGTAGCCTACAAAGCGCAATCAGAACTAGTACATATAGCAGGTAAGACCGGTACTGCCCAGATGATTATGCCGCACCGCGGCTACTCAGGGCGGAATCACCGTATGACCTTCGTCGGTTACTTTCCTGAAGAGAATCCACAATACACCTGTTTGTGCATGATTGAGAACCCTAAGAACTACCCTCTTTATGATGCCGGTTACGACTGCGGTGGTGTGGTAAGACAGATTGCGGAAAAGACAATTGCCTACAGCGACTGCTACGACATTGTAGAAGGACAACTGATATTAGAAAAACGATAAGACTATGATACTTAACGAACTACTCTCGCTTATTCAGCCTATCAAAATCATCGGTTCAACCGATATCGACATCACAGGCATTCAATTCGACTCCCGTAAAGTGGTTGAAGGTAACCTATTTGTAGCTCAAGTGGGAACTGCCGTAGACGGACACGAATATATCCATTCCTGCATAGAGAAAGGTGCTAAAGCTATCGTACTAAGTAAAACCGAATATATAGCATCGGCTCCGAAGGCGACATATATCCTTGTGGAAAACACAGACAAAGCATTAGGATTGATTGCCAGCAAGTGGTTCGGAGAACCGAGTAAGAGGCTGACGCTTGTAGGTGTGACAGGTACAAACGGTAAGACAACCATCGCCACCTTATTATATAAATTAACGCGCGCGATGGGTCACAAAGCCGGATTGCTATCAACTGTTGTCAATTATGTAGATGAAGAGGCCGTACCTGCTACCCACACGACACCTGATGCGATTGAACTCAACTGTTTACTGCGTCGGATGGCGGATGCGGGATGCAGTTACGCATTTATGGAAGTAAGTAGCCATTCTATTGCGCAAGAACGCATTGCAGGACTGGATTTTGACGGTGCATTATTCACCAATCTCACACGCGATCACATTGACTACCATAAGACCTTTGACAACTATCGTGATACGAAGAAACGTTTATTCGACGGACTGAAGAAGAGTGCTTTTGCAGTGACCAATAAAGATGATAAGAACGGACTTGTTATGACTCAGAACACAAAAGCGGCCGTATACACCTACTCTGTTCGAAGTATGGCGGATTATCGTGCACAAATATTAGAGGAAGGTTTTGAAGGAATGCTGTTGCAGTTAGACGGACAAGAAGTCTTTGTACCGCTCGTCGGTCGTTTTAATGTAAGCAATCTGCTTTGTATCTACGGTGCAGCCGTTAATTTAGGTTTTGAGAAAATGGAAATTCTGCGCGTATTATCGACACTAAAACCAGTTAACGGACGCTTTGAGACTATCCACTCCTCCAAAGGATGGACAGCTATTGTTGATTATGCGCACACGCCAGATGCTGTAGATAATGTAATACAGACAATACGAGAGATTTTGGATAGTAAGCCGACGAAAGACGGGGACCGTAAGCCGATACTCATAACAGTAATAGGTTGTGGAGGCAACCGCGACAAAGGCAAACGCCCGATGATGGCACAAATAGCAAAGCACGGAAGTGAACAGTTGATACTGACTTCCGATAATCCTCGCGATGAGGAGCCCGCTGATATTCTGCGCGATATGGCAGCCGGACTAACTGCAGAAGAGTTACGCACGACTTTGATTATTGAAGAGCGTGCTTCTGCCATTCAAACGGCCTGCACGCTTGCTCAAAAAGGAGACGTTATTTTAGTTGCCGGAAAGGGACACGAAGACTACCAGATTATAAAAGGTGTCAAACACCATTTTGATGACCACGAAATTGTTCGTAAGTTTAGTTAATAGTTATGTTATACCATTTATTTGATTATTTGCAGAGCGCATATGGTCATGTAGCCGGTGCTCGATTATTCACTTACATCTCATTCCGCGCCATCACTGCAGGTGTGCTTGGCTTGCTTGTCAGTATATGGTTCGGAAATTGGTTTATCCATTTCATGAAGCGTCACAATATCAGCGAGACTCAACGTGACGAGAAGACCGACCCATTCAATGTAGCAAAAAAAGGAGTACCAACGATGGGGGGACTGATTGTTATAACAGCGATACTTATTCCATGTCTGTTCTTAGGCAAACTGAACAACGTATATATGTTATTGATGCTCATCACGACACTATTGATGGGAGCATTAGGTTTTGCGGATGACTATATTAAGACTTTCCGCAAGAACAAAGAGGGACTTAATGGCTGGGTAAAAATAGCCGGTCAAGTGTTATTAGGTCTGATAGTCGGTCTAACACTGCGTTTCTGCCCTGCTATATCTATGAACGAAGTTGTGACGAGTCATATTGAAGAAAACGTAGTAGTGGTAGAGAAGACACCGGAGATTAAGTCCACTCAAACGACGATTCCATTCGTTAAGCATCATAACTTCAACTACGCGGATTTATTCAGCTGGTTAGGTGAAGAGAACAAATACCGGGCAGGATGGATATTCTTTGTACTACTGACAATATTTGTAGTAGCAGCCGTAAGTAACGGAGCAAATCTCAATGACGGGATGGACGGGATGTGTGCCGGTAACTCGGCAATAATAGGTATAGCATTACTGATTTTAGCCTACACAAGCGGTAGTGTCATATGGGCGGAGTATTTTGATGTAATGTATATTCCGGGCAGTGAAGAGATTGTCGTATTTTTGGCAGCATTTGTAGGCGCATTAGTAGGTTACCTGTGGTTTAACGGTTTCCCCGCACAAGTATTCCTCGGTGATACAGGAAGTCTGACCGTAGGTGGGATTATCGGTGTATGTGCGATGATTATTCATAAGGAGTTGATGGTTCCTGTACTGTGTGGTGTTTTTCTCATGGAAAGCGTATCGGTTATTCTACAGACGCAAGTATATAAGTTCTACAAGAAACGCGGTCAGCATGTACGTATATGGAAACGCACTCCATTACATGACCATTTCCGCACGTCAGTAGAACAAGTACTGAAAAATGACCCTACCTGTTCTATACTTTTCAAAGGTAGTGGCAATCTACAGCATGAAACAAAGATTGTACTACGCTTCTGCATCGTAACTCTGATATTAGCTGCTGTAACTATTTTAACACTCAAGATAAGATAATATGGTACAAGAAAAAGCAATAAATAAACGGTTGGTTGTTTTAGGCGCCGGTGAGAGCGGAACGGGCGCAGCTATTCTTGCCAAGGAGAAGGGCTATGATGTATTCGTAAGCGATTGCGGTACGATTAGTGCTCCCTATCGTGCATTATTAAACCAGAATGGAATTACATGGGAAGACGGCCAACATACTGAATCGCGTATATTGGATGCAAACGAAGTGGTCAAGTCGCCCGGTATTCCATTGACAGCTCCGCTTGTTAAAAAATTACAAGCACAAGGCACCCCTATCATTTCGGAAATTGAGTTTGCAGCCCGCTACACGAATGCCAAGATGATTTGTATCACCGGTTCTAACGGTAAGACGACAACCACATCACTTATTTTTGATATTCTTCGTCGCGCCGGATTGGATGTCGGTTTGGCCGGTAACATAGGCGCATCATTGGCTCTGCAAGTTGCGCACGAAGACCATGATTACTACGTCATTGAGTTGTCATCGTTCCAATTGGATAACATGTACGATTTCAGGGCTAATATAGCCATCTTACTCAATATAACGCCAGACCATCTGGATCGTTACAACTATGAGTTCCAGAATTATGTAAAAGCTAAATTCCGCATTACACAGAACCAGACGAAGGATGACGCATTCATTTACTGGTCAGGCGATCCTGTTATTGACAATGAGATACAAAAGATGTCCTTAGGAGCAACGCTATACCCATTCGGTAAAGAAGGCAACGCAGCCTATATTCGTGGGAATGACCTGATTGTAGAAGCCGGTGAGAAATTTAAGATGCCTTATACCGACATCGCCATTCAAGGCAAGCATAACCAACTCAACTCTATGGCAGCATCGATTGCGGCACAGGTTTTGCATATCAAGAACGATGTGATTCGCGAGTCACTTCAGCGTTTTGCCGGAGTGGAACACCGGTTACAATACGTAGCGACAGTAAAGGGGGTACGTTATATCAATGATAGTAAAGCCACCAACGTAAATTCTTGTTGGTACGCTTTAGAAGCGATGACAACTCCTACGGTACTTATTCTCGGTGGTAAAGATAAAGGTAACGACTACTCGGAGATTGATGATTTAGTTCGAGAAAAATGCCACACTTTAGTATTTATGGGTCTGCATAATGAGAAATTACGCGAGCACTTCAGTAACTTCGGACTGAATATTATAGATACGGATAATCTACATGACGCGATACAAGGAGCTTACCACGCAGCACATGAAGGTGATACGGTATTATTGTCTCCCTGCTGCGCAAGTTTTGATTTATTCACTTCCTACGAAGACCGCGGGCAACAGTTTATGGATGCAGTAAGAAATCTATGAAACGATTTGACCTAAAATATATTGACAAGACCTATTGGGTGTTATATATTGCTTTAGCGATAGTAGCAGTTATTGCCCTATTTTCAGCTGGTAGCACATTAGTTTATGAACGCCATTCTATTTTAGGTCCGGTTACGTCACAGATGTTATTTCTATGCTTAGGTATTATTGTAGCATTCTTTTTGCAGTTTGTTCCGAGCAAATATATTCGTTTAGGCGGTTACTTTTTTTTAGGGCTATCGCTGTTGTGCTTGTGGAGTATGCTAATACCCGGTAACCCCTTGGTTGCGACCATTAACGGTGCCAGTCGATGGATTAAGATTGGAGGTTTCACATTCCAGCCTTCAGAGTTAGCCAAGTTATCGCTTATTATTGTTGTTACAGACCTGTTATCGCGTATTAAGACAGAAGAAGACAAGCGTCGTTATTTCTTTTGGACACTGGGTCTGACAGCTGCTACGGCGTTACCTATCATGACAGGAAACTTATCAACGGCAGTATTGCTCGGAGGTATCGTACTTATTTTGTGGTTCTTAGCACGCATTCCGTGGAAGTATATATTATCTGTTATTGGTATTGCGATAGTGCTTTTAGTTGCAGGTTATGCGATTGTTGAGTTTGGTTTTGTTCGTCGAGGTCAAGCGATTACCCATGGTCCGTTTAAGCGTGCAACGACATGGGTAGGACGTATTGACGACATTTTCTCTGAGCACCAAGAGAGTGCTGAATTCAAACTGACAGATGACAACTACCAGCGTTCTATAGCTAAAGTTGCAGTAGCACGCGGCGGGAAGTCTCCAATTGGTGTACTGCCTGGTAATAGTCAGGAGCGTGATTTTCTACCTCAGGCTTTTGCGGATTATATCTTTGCCATTATTGTAGAAGAGACCGGTATGTTTGGTGCGATAGTGCTCATATTCTTATACATGGCTGTTCTATTCCGAGCCTGTCAGACATCGAGCCGGTTTGGTGATTATGCAGCCTTATTGATGGTGATGGGTTTGGCACTGATGTTGACCTGTCAAGCGCTGGTATCAATGATGGTAGCTGTAGGATTAGGACCTGTTACAGGTCAGCCACTCCCCCTTATATCTCGTGGAGGAACGAGTGCGCTTATTACGTCTGCATATTTCGGAATCATCATGTCTGTTAGTCGCGAGCAAAGTGAATTGTCGGAACGCCAAAATAAGACGACGCAGGAATCATTGAACGATGTGCCTGATATTGAATTAGAATAAAAAATAGATAATGTCTTACCATATATGAAGTATTTAATCTCCGGCGGCGGAACAGGTGGTCACATCTTCCCCGCAGTAAGTATTGCAAACGCTTTGCGCGAATTAGACCCTGAAGCAGACATTTTATTCGTAGGAGCTTTAGGTCGTATGGAAATGGAACGTGTACCGCAAGCCGGTTATAAGATTATCGGTTTGCCAGTACGAGGTTTCAACCGCAGTCAGCCGTGGAAGAATATAACTGTGTTGATAGACTTGTTGCGCTCAATGCGTCAAGCGAGACGAATCATTAAGGATTTTCGTCCGGATGTAGGCGTAGGCGTTGGAGGTTATGCTTCCGGAGCCGCTATGAAAGTGGCGGCAAAGATGGGAGTACCAATTTTACTGCAAGAGCAGAATGGTTTTGCCGGAGTAACGAACAAGTTGCTCAAAGACGATGCCCAAAAGATATGCGTAGCTTATGAGGGTATGGAGCGTTTCTTCCCCAAAGAAAAAATTATACTGACAGGTAATCCCGTTCGGCAGAATCTGACGGAGGGAAAATCACTCAATACAAACGGCAAGAAGACATTGCTTATTATCGGCGGCTCATTAGGTGCGCGAACGATTAATGAAGCCATTGCAGCCGGCTTGGAGAAACTAGCAAAAGCGGATATTAATGTGGTATGGCAAACAGGTAAGATTTACTACGAGAAGATATCTGCACAAGTAGCTGAGTTGGGTATTCCGACGGAAGGTTGGTTAGAGGTCCTTCCTTTCTTAGCTGACATGCCGGATCGTTATGCAACAGCCGACCTTGTTATCTCCCGCGCGGGAGCATCTTCTATTTCAGAGTTATGTTTATTAGGCAAGCCATGCATTTTAGTGCCGTCGCCCAATGTAGCGGAAGACCACCAGACGCATAATGCGATGGCATTAGTCAATAAGGAAGCGGCAGTCTTAGTGCGCGACAAGGACGCAACAGAGCAGTTAGTAGATACAGCACTGCAATTAATTACAGATAACGAGAAGCTCAAGAGGCTTCACACCAATATTTTAACTTTGGCGCAGACAGACTCAGCACGTCGCATTGCGGAAGAAGTAATAAAATTAGCGAAGCACAAAGCCTAACAATAAATATCAAGTCCTATGACAAACAAAGAATTGTACACCGAGTGGTCAAAGTCTCAAACGAGTCTGCCAATATTTATGCAGCCATGGTGGTTAGACGCCGTGTGCGCAGGTCGAGAATGGGATGTTATCCTCATTAAAGGAGAGAAGGAAGACGAAGTGCTTGCGGCGCTGGCTTATATGCTTTGTCATAAATGGTGGATGCGGTGGATAGACATGCCACAAGAGACCCAAATCGGGGGATTATGGTTAGACGAGAATCGCGAGTTTGAAGCCGAGAGACTAACCACCATATGCCAAGAAGCTTCCACCCAATTAGCCTCCAAGAAGTTGCATTATTACTACCAACAGTTCCCCGTAGGCAGTCCTTGTCCGGAGCAATTCAGTGCATTAGGATTCAAGACGAAAGAACGTATTACTTATCGTCTAAACGACATTTCTGATTTAGACAAGACTATAGACGGTTTTTCAAAGAACAAGAAGCGTCAGTTACAAAAAGCCTTATCGCTCCACATGGAGACGGAGATGACAGCGGAAGAATTTTTCCATTTCCACCTGCAATGTATGCAAAAGCAGAAGAAACATTTATCATACTCCCGAGAGTTTTTATTGGTATTAGAGCAAAAACTGCGCAAGCATCACCAGTCACAGATTATATCCATATGTAATGCAGACCATACTCCTTATGCAGCCGCCCTTTTGGTATGGGACAAATGCCGAATGTACTACCTAATACCCTGTTATGACCCGGAATATAAGGAATCGGGGGCGAGTGCATTATTGGTATTAGAGGCCATCAAACAGGCTCGTGAATTAGGTGTAGCCTTTGATTTTGAAGGCAGTATGATAAGCGGTGTAGCTAAGCACTACAAACAATTCGGCCCGACCGCAGCATCCTATTACAGTGTAGAGAAATATTACAAATGGTGGTTTAGATTAGCTATCTTCTGGAGTTGGCTAAGGAACAGGAAGAAACGTTAGGAGAGCTTCTTCTCATAACGGAAGACAATCCACAAGAACCATATTAGTTCCAACAGCATAAAGACAAATCCTGCTGCAACGTAAAGCGTGACAGCAAGGATGAAATCGTTATAGGCTATACCGATATACAGTCCTACTATTCGTGCCACAAGATAGCCTATTTCAAAGACTAACAATCCATGTTGTTTACCAAAGATATCGGGAATAAAATTGATAGTTGTAGTAACGAGTACCATTGCCAACCAAAAGAGCATAAGTCGGATAATGGTAGCCGTCATCTCCCACCCTTCGCCCAGCAAGAGTTGTGTCAACCAAGGTAGGATAAAATATAGTCCCACAAAGCATGGTATAGTAACCAACATTGTTTTTGAAATAAATTCTGAGAGCAAGTGCTTGATTGATTGGTGCTGATTAACAAGATATGCGACACGCTGATAGAGCACTTGGTAAACAGAGCCACAAATCATATTGACAGGCCTGTAAGCAAGAGTAATAGCCATCGCGAAAAATCCCAATTCCGATAAGCCGAAGAAAGGAGTAAGCAGGAATGCCGGCATATTACCGCTCAGCACATTGACTAATGATTTAGGCAGCGAGAACGCTGGGAACTTTATATATTGTTTGGCAACCGATTTTCGCTCTGAATGCGAAGAAAGAGTAAAGATAGACGTTATTCCGTTTTTCCAACTGACAGCGAATGAAGTAATGCATCCAACAAATGGTCCGATAACGGAAGAAACAATCAGTCCTCCGCTAAGGAAGCCGGCATAACCGAATCCTACTTTAGTTGCAGCATTGGTGAGAGAAGAAGAAACTTGATAGGCACTGATATAGTTAAATTGTTTATAGCGTGTATAATAGTAGTTGAGCAAAGTCCACAGTCCTATTACGAGGACATAGAGCGGCAACAGCCAAAGCCATTGTCCAAGTTGCGGAGCATTAAAGAGCGAGGCTATTTGTGAACCAAACGGCAGAGAAATGAGTGTAAGGATTGTAACGAGTGTAAGTATTATTAGCCCCACATGAAAGACAGCCCGTGCGTCGGCATCTTTTTCAGGCAAAACGATAGCATATTGATACTCAGCCGTACCTAACAAAGTCAATACTCCCCCAATACTCAGGAAGAGATTAAGTAGTCCGAAATCATCAGGAGAATAGACACGTGTAAGGATAGGATAAACGAGCAAACCGACAGTCTGTGCGATGACATTAGCGGAAAGCAATTTAACACTATCTCGAACTATTCTATTCATTTTCGGGCACAAAAGTACTGCTTTTTATGCAAAAAAACAACTAATCTGTGAATTTTTACATAAAAAATTTGCGTATTTCACATAAAAGTAGTAAATTTGCGGGCTGAAAAAAATATACACACGTACTATGCAAGTCAAAAAATCACAAAAAGCGAGTCTTGAGGACAAGAAGTTGACCTATGTATTATTAGGTTTTGTTTTTGTGCTCAGTCTATGCTATGTCGCTTTGGAGTGGACCGAGCAAGAGGTCACCAAGTATGAAGTAGCTGACATGGATTTCCAATTTGAAGAGGAGATTGAGATTCAGCAAACGAGTCAAGAGACTACTCCTCCCCCTCCACCACCTCCAGTACAGGAAGTAGAGGTATTGAACGTCGTTGAGGATGATGTAGAGACCCAAGAGATTGAGATTAACACGGAGGATGACAAGAACACCGAGGTGATAATCCAAGCTCCTGTAGAAGTACAGGAAGAGGAAGAGGAAGAAGAGGTTGTCTTTGTAGTAGTAGAGAAGATGCCAGAGTTCCCCGGTGGTCAACAAGCATTGTTCAAGTACTTAAGTGAGAATGTAAAGTATCCGGTTATTGCTCAAGAGAACGGAATCCAAGGTCGTGTAATCTGCCAGTTCGTAGTAAACAAGGACGGTAAGATTGTTGACGTTGAGGTTGTTCGTTCTGGCGGTGATCCATCATTGGACAAAGAGGCAGTACGTGTCATTAAGTCCATGCCAAACTGGAAACCGGGTCAACAGCGTGGTAAAGCTGTTCGCGTAAAGTACACGGTTCCTGTTAACTTCCGTTTACAATAAGTGGAATTAGCCCATCAGGACATAGGTTATTGCAAGGGTGTCGGTATCAAACGTGCCGACACTCTTCGTAAAGAATTGAATGTAGTCACAGCTTTAGACATGCTGACTACCGTATTGCCGTATAAATATACGGACCGCAGTCGTTTTTACAAGATTCACGAGATAGAGGATGAAGATACCGCGGTTCAGATTATTGGTGAAGTGACGGAGTGGCATACGATAGGAATAGGTAAGAGCCAACGTCTAAGTGCGACCTTTACGGATGGGCAACATGTGGTAGAGTTAGTATGGTTTAAGGGGATACAATATGTAAAGTTAGAGAGAGGTATGCAGTATCTTCTTTTTGGTAAGCCGAGTCGTTTCAACCACCAGTATAATTTTGTTCATCCGGAGCTAACACCGATGAGTAAGGTAAAGCCGCAGATGCTTCAAGGTTTAGAGCCGGATTATACGACGACAGAAGGCATGAAGCGTATCGGTCTCAATTCCAAAGGCATCCGTACTATCATGGGCTCCCTTATGCCAGAGGTTCAACGCGGCGTGAGCGAAACAATAGGACAAGACATATTAGACAAATACCACCTTATGGGGCGCAGAGATGCTATCATGAATGTGCATTTTCCTCCCAACACATCAGCTATGCAGAAGGCTCGTGAGCGCATGAAGTTTGAGGAGTTGTTCTATATTCAGTTGCATATTCTTCGCCAGATGAAGCGTCGTGAGAAGAACGAGGGTTTTATGATGCCTATTGTCGGTCAGCATTTCAATCGTTTCTATCATGAGCAGTTACCGTTTGAATTAACCAATGCGCAGAAGCGTGTTATTCGGGAGATACAATCCGACATGAAGTCCGGTCGTCAAATGAACCGTTTGCTTCAAGGAGATGTAGGTAGTGGTAAGACGTTAGTAGCTCTATTGTGCGCATTATTGGCAGTGGACAACGGTTATCAGGCATGTATTATGGCTCCGACGGAGATATTAGCCAACCAGCATTATGCGACGTTGCACGAGTTTTTACAGCCTAAAAATGGCGGTGAGCCAATCCCTCGGATAGCCTTATTAACCGGTTCGACGTCACAGAAACAGCGTACGGTTCTGCATGACGCTTTGCGTAACGGTTCGTTGAATATACTGATAGGTACGCACGCGTTGATAGAAGATGAGGTACAGTTTGCGAATTTAGGGTTAGTGATAGTAGATGAGCAGCATCGTTTTGGTGTTGCCCAACGTGCTAAATTATGGACGAAGAATATCCGTCCTCCGCATGTATTAGTCATGACGGCGACACCTATTCCCCGTACGTTAGCGATGACGGTCTATGGTGATTTAAGGACGAGTATATTAGACGAGTTGCCCCCCGGTCGTAAGCCCGTGACAACCGTTCACTACTCTATTCAGCACAAAGCGAGTGTTAACCAGTTTATCCGCAAGCAGATTGAGGAGGGTCGTCAAGTCTATGTTGTATTCCCGCTGATTAAAGAGAACCCGAAATTAGAGTTAGAGGACTTACAGAACGGTTATAATGACTTATGTGAGACATTTCCGGGTTATCGTATTTCGATGGTACACGGACAGATGAAAGCGAAGGACAAGGATGCTCAGATGCAACGTTTCGTCAGTGGAGAGACGCAGATATTAGTAGCAACGACGGTGATAGAAGTAGGTGTAAATGTACCAAATGCGACGGTGATGATTATTGAGAATGCGGAGCGTTTTGGTTTGAGTCAGTTACACCAGTTGCGGGGTCGTGTAGGTCGTGGAGCGGACCAGAGTTATTGTGTACTGATGACCAAGTTAGAGCTTAGTAAGGATACTCGCAAGCGGATGGATATTATGGTATCGACGAATGACGGTTTCCGTATTGCAGAAGCGGACTTACAGTTACGGGGTCCCGGTGATTTAGAAGGCACGCAGCAGTCCGGATTGCCATTTGAGCTACATATCGCCAGTTTAGTGACGGACGGTCAGCTATTAGATATAGCGCGTGAAGCAGCCAAAGCGATATTGGATTCCGATCCTCAGTTAGAGGACCAATTCAATCAAATATACAAGCGTCGTTTAGATGTATTGCGTCAAACGACGACTTACTTCGGAGAGATCTCATAACTCCCGTAGCAAAGGGGGACTTCACCGGGACTTCTCGGGGACTTATCAAAGATTCATCAACGGGTTTATTCAACCGCTATTCCGACTTCAATCCAGTCGGCAATGACGAGTTTGGCATCCTCAAGGGCGAGGGTGCGTGTAACGTCGTACTCGTCGCAGAGCCAGTCAGCCATCATTTCAGGGGTGATATTTTTTCCTCCATATTCATGACATTTCTGCCAAAGGAACGCCGCTGTTTCGTTCATGGTAATCATTCTATCGAAGTTTACCTGTTCAGCGCCAACGGCAAGAAGCATCCATTCGTCTCCAATAGAGCTAAGTTTGAAACCTTTCTTAATATTCATAGTGTGTTATGTTGAGTTATAGCAGTTTGCGATATATTTTGAGTAATATTCTGCGGCACGGACGAAGGTAGAACCAAAGTCTCCCCCTCGTAAGTCGTTTAGGTTTTCCGTCCGCGTTGTAGATTTGGATAACCGTACCGATGATATCAGCAGTACGGCATTGCTCGGTAACGGAGAGATTTCCATCTCCCTGGAGCGTAATATGTTCCCCGTTAATAGCGATAATGCGATGAAGGAGGTATTGGTTATTTGCCGAAGCGAGAACTATATCTCCAACGCGGAAGGTACTCGGTCGTCTTAGGACAACAGCATCTTTTTCTCCTTCAATAAACGGTCTCATGCTGAATCCCGTTGGAGTAAAACGGACATCCTTCCCCTCACGGAGCAGGATGTCCATTTCAGGAATCAATATTTCGTTATGCACTTTATGCGGCATCGGTTATTGATTATTTGAGTCGTCCGTCTGTTTTTCTTTGTCTTTATCGCGCAGGTCTTCCCGTGCCTTGAGAGAGCCTCGTATAATAATGATTAGTAATCCGGCAACGAGTACATAATTAGCATACTCTTTAAGCGGAGTGAAGGTCAGAACAGCTCCTACGAGCAGGACAGCGAGACCAATAATCATAAGTATTTGCGAGCGTTTCATACTTTTTGGTGTTTACGACGGATAAGGATAATAGCAGCATAAGACAAGGCAGCTGCCATAAGCACCCACAAGCCGTCTCCGATAGGATCCACAAATGGTTCATCATCCTGATTTTTATCATCCCATAAATCTTTACGGCGATTTATCGATTTAAAAGGTGCATCAGTAGTATTAGCCGCAATCAAAGACTCTTCCGCCCGAACAGTATTCTGCATAGATAATGCGCGTGAGGAAGTCCAAATAGCCGTAGGCATAACGATATTGGAGGTTGACATACTGAACGGCACGGAAGAAGAGACGTCGGATGTAAAAGTTTTAGCAGCTGTACTTCCGCTAACCCCCGAGCCTACATTATGCACGGTAGCTGAAGATGTTGTATGTACTTTAACCGCCTGTGAAGTCATCGTTTGTTTTGGAGATGACGTTACAGGATTAACCGGTTTCACATCATGATGTATCAGTCCAGCCGGGCGATAATTGGAGTGATAGGTAACTATCGTTTTGGGCGCTGTAACGCTTGGCAAGCCGCTAGTTGAAGCATCGAGATGCACAACGCTTTCTTCGAATTTATTAACCATCACTTGGTCAGAAGCATCACCTCCGTTACGCTTGAGTACAAAAGTTGATGTAAGGATACAGAAATAGCAGATGCCAAATATTGCTCCGAAGAAGATGACCCATCGGCGAGTCGTTCTCCGTTTCTCCTGTCGAATAATATCCTTCATGTTTTTCATAATGTCGATACGCATAGATGTAGATAGATTAGAAGGTTAATATACAATAGTACGTAACAACGCGTTATTTGTATCTGTTACAACACGAACTTGGTAAACACCTGTTGGAACTGCATACACGGCTGTAGATTGATTATTCACATGATTGTGCTCTACCAGACGGCCTGACATATCATAGATATAGATGTCAGCCTTATTCGAAATACCCGTAAGCATCAAAGAGCCGCTTCTTCCTGATACAAAGATTCCTGATACTTTATTATCAATGCTTGTAGTTGTTTTGGGACGGAGAACAAGAACTATACTGAAACGGTCATCTATTTGCGACTTCGTTCCAGAGAAGGAATATGCTTCCTCATCAATCAAATCAATATGTTTATTTTCTCTATTATCTATAAGATATATATGCTCGAAAGCGGTGAGGTCATAACGTGTATCTAAAGCGATAGTATATTCACCATCCTTCGGCAGCCGCACTCCAACAGGAATCGGTTGAGCCAAGCGTTCAGGATGTATGGCTTCGAAGGCGAGACGCATATTATCTTCATCTTGCAGTGTATAACCTTTCAACGAGTATGCAGAACCAAATTCTTTGCTCAAGTCAGCTTGCATATCGTAAGCCGGAGTATATTGTTCACTAATAACGATACCGAAATTATCTTCAGCATCCACACCATTTACGAGGAATCCAACCCGTGTGATAGAAGGTTTATCTTGTTGGACGATATAGCGCGGAGCAGAAACTACTTTTCGATAGTTCTTATTAAATGTCAGATTAACCTTTGTGCCTGTAGATGTCTCAGGTTTACCGACTTGGACGAAGAAGGTTGTAAACGGAGCTAATTCTTGGTCAGATACAGTCTTTTGAGTATAATCGGTACGAGTGGCATTAATAATTGTAACATACGGAATAGCATTATTATCATTTTTCCACCATCCAGGATGTTCCTCATCTGGAATCAGTTTACCTGTAGTCAACATGCTTTCTGCATCGGTATAGAGATGATTATTACCATATGTTTGCAAATAGGGGTTGCCAATATAGTTCCATCCTTTATGGTTTGCACGTGTTTCGGTGGTTCCCCATGCATAAACATTGAGTGTTTTTGTATCCGGTTCACCGTTAGTGAGGTCTGCATCAGGCATAGGGAGTGATAATTCAGAATAGGTATGTCCGGGCTTAGGATCAACAGCGATAGTATATCCAACTCCAGGATGGAGTATTTCGCCAGAGAAGTGAACCCAGTTACCTCCGAGTTGTGTTTGTGCACGTTTTTCTCCGTCATATACGTTAATCATATAATCGTCACCAAAGACAGCCGGTTCACCATTAGAGAAAGTAATATTGCTTTTCCGAACAGGATAAGGTACGACGAAGTTATAGAAACGTTTACCATCAATACGAATACGCTGTGAAACGCTCTTAGTTTTGTGGTTAAGATTACCATTTATCACTAACTCAGGCACCTCCATATTCACTCCATCGTTAGCTACTTTAGAGCGCAGAGTGAGATTATTAATAGTATATTCAGTCCCTGCGGGCACGATTACTTTTCCTCTGGCATAGACATCCAAGTTCCGAATAATAGCTTTATCCTTCGGCTCGGTATCGGCGGCTTTTGTCAGCGTAGCACCCGGCATAACGATTACGTCGCAAGAGGCGCAAGCGTCATGCTGATTATAGAATATATCATCATCCGTTTCTACATTTGTATTATCTACTATAATTGGGATTTTGAATTCAACATCCGCTAATTTGTTATTAGAGTCATCTTGTACAGAAATGAGCAGTGTATTACAAGCTCTTGCATCCATATCCTTTACAATAATTGTCTGTGTACCATCTCCATTATCAAATGAAGACAGGACTTCGGAAGGAAGATCGACATAAGTAACGTATTCTTTAGCGAAATCATATTGTGCGATAGTTGCAAAGCATTGTCCCGAATAGCAGAATGCGCCAGATTCACCACCGACAGGGGTACCATTCCATTCTTCGCAAAGGGTAGCAAAACTTGTTTTATTTTCTTTAACAGCATGAAGTCCATCTTTTACTTCTTTTTTACGGATTAACATGTAACGGTTAGTTGAGTATGGAATTTCAACTCCATCGCATTTAGCATAAAAACCGTAATCATCATTTAGGGCCTGCTCAGATCCATTAATAGTGTATTTAGTGGAAACTTTCTTGATTTCACCTGCAGTCTTTAAAGCATCTACAGAGTATGGAGCAGAACTTGTTCCTGCACCGAGTAAGTCAATTGCCTCCCACTGTCCGGTCTCAGTATTATAGCGCTCCAAAATCATAGAGTCATCCCCATTGAAGATAAACTGATTATTACCATCTGCGTCCAATGTATTATATGTAGATTTGCCTCCCAAGCAATACCAGTTAGGGATGTTGTCATTCTGCATATCAGTATAGTTATATGATTTCCCATTAATCGTCATATTAATGCAGTTTCGTAATTGGGCATTATATCCACTTAAGTTGTTAGACCAGAAAATCAACTCAGTTCCTTTAGGAATCATCATATCAGAATATGTTTCACATAACCTAGAGATATCTTTTAGTTCCACATATCCGGGATCTCCTTTTTTAGTTGTCCACACACCAGTTCCCTCCAATCCACAGTTACTACGCACACGAATATCGCTAAACTTTATCGGATGGTCGGTACCGTTAAAGATAGCAAACAACTTCATATTTGACGCAGCCTCAAAATACTTAGAGATGAATAGATCTTTAGCATATTCTCCTACGAGTGTTGTTTCGCGTTCTTTAATGACAATTTGAGCGGTCCCCTCTAAATCGTGTTCAACCACAAGCCCATAATATTCTTTTGGGTCACTGGGGTTGTTTTTGTCCGTCGTTTTAGTAATTTCCACTACTTCTACAGCAGGGTCTTTAACTTCCAATTCGTATTGGAGGACCTGTGCACAATAGTGTGATGTTTTAGCGAGTTTAAGGGTAATAACAGTAGAGCCTTTTCCAACAAATGTGACTTCTCCCGTGGAGGCATTGACTGTAGCTACTTCCTCATTACTACTTTTATAGAGGACGGCACCAGTAGATTCGTGTTCTTTTACTACTACATTCGTGTATGTCGGACTTCCGAGCGTTTTAACTACATTTTCTCCATCACGGAAACTCCATCCTGGTTCAACACATTCGTCACACTGTGGTGCGCAACTATAATAGGTGGTTCCGGCAGCGCCTTTGAATAAGGCAACACAATAGGTATCGGAAAGCGTACTAGATGAATAGTTGCGAATATAATCACTACTTTTATTAGGTCCGAAGAAATAAGTATTATCACCATCATCAAATTGGAAGCGCCACCAATGAGATGATTCAGATTCCTTTGTAGCAGTATAAGCCAAAGACGGAGTACGTGCAGACCACGTTAAGTTACCATTAGAACCTGCTCCGAGATATGTTTCGTTACCCAAATTAAATAGCATCCATTTGCCATCGGCATTAGAGAATTGGAAGACATAATCACTTAAAGAAGGCGAATTAATGGTAATAGCAGATGGTACAGTTGACTGCTCATATTCTTTTTCGAAAGGAATACGGCCACTATTAGGTACAGCGTATTTTAAGCGTCCATAAGAATCCTTCATTTGATAGAGGAGAACGAGATACAAACCTTCTTCAATAGAAGACGCCGTATAACGCGAGAACACCACGTCTCCATCTCCGCTGATATCCACTTTAGAATAAACGGCATAGAGTGTTTGGTTATTAACAGAAGGAACATAGGTAGCATTTGCTACGCCGGCAAGGTCGTAGGATGTATTATCATCGCCCACTAACTGAGTGGTAGTCCATCCCACGAAATGCCATTCGTCTGCACATTGTCCTACTGGTGTTGCGGTTGGTAACTTAACTCCATCGCCACGTGAATTTTCAGTTAGTGAGGTTTTGCTACAAAAGCCATTACCTGCATCAAAGTTAACTGTATAAGGATTCTCTACCCATTGCGCAGTAAGAGTTAATGAACTATGAAGAGATATGATTTCTTCCTCTGCATTGTGAATTGTTCCCTTTTGGTCTTTCCAACCGGCAAAGACATATCCTTCGCGAGTAGGAGCTGCACAGAGTTGCCAATCCTGGTCGCAAGTACCACCTGTTACATTATTACATCCGGAAGCCAGAGTTCCGCCATTAGCATCGTAGGTAATATCTATACTTGTGCAGAGGCAAGTTGGATTACTGTTATAGGTGAATGTACCTCCGGCGTCAGTTTTTGTAAGAGTATAAGGTATGCTGCTTAAGTAGCCAGCAAAACGGTCTTTATTGTTATTATTAAAAGTAAAGTATCTATCGTTATAAGAAGAATACAACTCAATCGTCGAGCCACCATCAGAAACAGTCCATTCACTGGCATCGTTTATATTAGCCGAGAATGTCAAAGTTGCTTTACCTTCTGTTACACAAGAGATGTACCAAATTGAAGAACCATCAATCCACGCAAGATACTTCTTACTATCCTTTTCAACGATATTAAAAGTTGCGGCATCAGCTGAGTTTGTTGCTGCCCCCATGTATGCATTAGTGCCTGTTCGATTAGCGGCAAAATACTCAACCTCTTGATATACGATGCTTAATTTAAATCCTTCAGCACCAGTACCTTGTTTATAGACAGCATATAGCGTCAAGTCATCGCCTGTATAGGTTGTATTGGCTGCATAGAGAGCGGGGCTGGTTGTTGTTTCAGAAACAGACGCAGTTGCCCATCCGGCAAATGTGAATTCAGGGTCACAGCCAGCAGGAGCCGTTGCAACAGGGAGGGTAACACCGGCTCCATAAAGGGCTTCCGTTAAAGATGTAGTAGCGCACGTACCAGAACCGGCGTTGAAGGTATATGTTCTACATGGGATTGCCTCAAAAGCGACATTGATGGTAGAAGAAACATTGGTATGTTGCGCATAGATAACAGTCCATGTTCCATCGCCATTGTTTACAATTGTCGGCGAACCTGCTGAAGCAGTTACGCCATTAGTAGCTACACGATAGCCGGTTGCAGGAGTCGGAGTTACGGTAACAACAACTGTATGGTCACAAGCAGCACGTTTGCCGGTTGGTGAGACTTCGAACGTACCATTCTCTTCGAGGCCTTTATAGATAGTAACGTTTTCGTTACATTCTGTGCAGTTGGTCATGTAATCCGTGCCTTCACTACCATAGTTGATAACAATTTTATCCATGTAAACTGCATTGCCCGGCGTTGACATATAAAAATACGGGAACGATTTGCCTGCGAAACTAAATGTCATATCTAAAGCCGTCGTTGGAGATGTTATTAGTTCTTCAACATAGGTATCACCTGCTTCTTCAGCTTCATCAGAATCAAGATAATTAGATCCATGAATGGTAATAGCACGTGCCGTACCTGTTTGGATAACTTGTATACTAGTTATCTTGCTTGGAAATGCAGTAGTGTTATATAGAGAATAGGTCGTGTTCTTTTTGGCTTGAATATTAACATTTTTCAACCAGGACGTTTCTACAAAGTCGATACCTCCAATTTTAACCTGCAATGTGTCATCATCTGGGTACGATCCTTTCACTCTAGAATTATCAACATTAATTTCCACACTTTCCGCGCCACCTTTACAGAATACTGCGTAATACGTGACAGCTCCGCTTACTGCTGGCATATCGGAAGCTTTAGTATATACGGTTTTACCGGTGAGGTCATCAAGTTTTCCAGTCCATTCGGATGTAGACCATCCGTAGAATGTTTTACTTCCGCTTTCGTCTTCATCACAAGAGGTTGGGTTAGTTGGGAAAGTAGGTTTTTGTCCACCTGTCACACTGGTAGTCGTATAGGACTCTCCGTTTGACATCCAAGTTACGGTGTAGGTTGGAGCAGCACTAACAGTAATGTCCTGTGTAGTAGTCTTACCTCCGTAAGTAATGGTGATGGAAGTATTGCTCATTGTTAGAGGTGTAGAGGTTGATGGCGAGAAAGAGAAATCACTTGTATGCCCCTCATAAGCATAAGTATCAGGATCTCCACTATCATAAGTACGAGTAATCACTAATCCAGTTGGATCAAAGGTTTCTCCTGCATAATAAGTTGTTTTCGTTGGTGGCGTTTGCACTGCGATAGATTTCAAGGTTTTGGTGCTACCGCCAGAAGTAGTAACTACAATGGTTGTGATCCAGAAACTTCCCTTATCTGCAGTTGCAGATCCGCCTTCTGCATTAACCGTTATAACAATAGTTCCTGTTAAACCAAGTGAATTTTTAAAGGTATCATCAGTATCGTAAGTAGCATCACCACTTCCAGAGAATTGACTACCCAGGGCATTACCTCCTACAGTCACGTCAATAGTATATGCTTTTGCCTTGTTACGTTTTCCTGTAACTTGAACCTTAGTAATTGTTCCTGTTATTCCACTTCCGCTGGTAATCACAAACGTATTAGTTGTAGAGGCGCAAGCCCAATAAGCACCACTAGCATTAAAAGAAGCGTTTGCATTGGCCGTCCAGTTATCCTCAATAGCAGTACTAGCACTACCAGAGGTTTTCATAGTATACACGTTTTCTGCTGACCAGAGGGAGGTAGCGAAGGATAGGGATAGTAAAACCAAAGAGGTTTTAAGGACGAATGAGGTTTTGTGAAGGGAAGAGTTAATGAAAGACATAAGACCTTCAACGATAGAAAAATGTTTATTCATGGTTGTAATTATTTATTCAAGGTTACTATTGGTGTCAAGACACACCATAAAAAAGTGTGCAAAAATACAACTTTTTTGGCAAATACGCAAAAGAAAACGGCAAAAAAATGCAAAACTATGTTGTAAAACATAGCAATTTAACAAGTATTAAGAAGAATAGACTATCAGAGAGAATTTTTAGTAAAAAGTAAAAAAACGTTGTAAGCGGCTACGGAAATTATAAGGGAAGTATAGCAGAAGTATTTCGTTAGCATATTAGTATTCCGATGGAATCAGGCTTCTAACATACTAAGGTTATAGTAATATCATAGTAATGACATAGTAATAACATACTAATCACATAGTAATCACATACTAATCACATACTAAATTCTCGAATTGACGGGGGATTGGAAGGGGAAAAAGTGAAAGGGATTAGGGGAGGTAGTAGTGGCGGAGTGTGTCGCAGACGCCGGAAAGGGATTAGGGGAGGTAGTAGTGGCGGAGTGTGTCGCAGACGCCGAGTGGATTGCGGAGGAGAGGCTTAACGGAATAGAAGCACTCACCCTCTATGAGCGGAATAGAACGGTTAATCTTCATCTGTCGGTCAATCTCATTACCAGTTCGCCATGCAGCCGCTTCTTTCTCACTACCAAGGCGATAAGGCGCCATGCCGATATAGAGTTTGCAGAACTTAGCCGGTATAGGCGAAGGGTGAATAATATCGTCCTTAGAGGCAGGAGGTGCCATTTCATCGGAAGTAAGCCGTCGGAAGGCTTTTTTAGCATAGTCCAAGTTTGCTCGGTCCACACTCTGCGCCCACCAATGCGCCAAGGTATAGAAGTCTGCCGCCCGGTTACCTATATGCCAATAGAGCTGCGGGCAGACATAATCAATCCATCCCTCTCTAATCCAATAAAGTACATCGGCATAGAGGTTGTCGTAATTAGTGAGTCCTGCTGTAGTAGCACTGCCAAGCGAGTCTCTGGTGTTATTGCGCCAGACGCCAAAAGGCGAGATACCGAACTCCACATTAGGGTTGGTCCGGCGAATAGTACGGGAGATGTCCCTGATAGCCATATTGACATTATTGCGTCGCCAGTCGCGTATATCGGTAAATCCTCTTGGATTCGCCTCGAAGCAAGCTTTGTCGGGCAGCGGCTGACGCGGTTTAGGATAGGGATAGAAATAGTCGTCCATATGGATGGCATCAATATCATACCGTGAGACGATATCCTCGACGACATGACAAATCCACTGTCTTGTTTCGTCCAGTCCTGGTTCGAAATACCACTGTTCTCCGTACTGCCAGAACCAGTCAGGGTGCATACGCATGACATGATTAGGTACGAGCATGGAAGTATCCATGGAACTGATTGTGACGCGGTATGGATTGAGCCAAGCATGTACTTCCATATTTCTGTCATGCGCCTCCGCCGTGACGAACTCCAAGGGGTCGTACTGTTCGTCTATTCCCGCCAAGATTCCTCCATTATCCTGCCAGAATCCCTGCACCCCGGTGAGCCAATGCGACCAAGGTTCGAGTTCTGACCAATAAAGCGCATCGGCCGTAGGTCTGACCTGGAAGATGACGGCATTGATACCCAACGCCTGAAGGCTATCCAAGATAGCGATCATTTCCTGCTGCTGTGTTGCGGGATAGCCTACAGCTTCAGGCGAAGGCCAGTCGATATTAGCGACCGTAGCAATCCACGCTCCGCGGAAGCGGATATTATCAGCTTTAGCGGAAATCAAGAACAAGGAGTCAAGAATAAGGACTATCGTGAATATTTTACGAAGAAATGCAGCCATCAGATACGTGGAATATTTTAGCAGAATCGTCCGGCTGCAGGATAGCAGTCAGATGCTGTCTGTCGGTGTCAGTTATAAAAATCTGTCCGAATCGTTCGGAGCGGACGAGTTGGACTATACGCTCCACCCTCTCAGAATCCAGTTTGTCGAAAATATCATCGAGGAGGAGAATGGGTTGCTGTTTGTGAGAGAGGTAAAGCGCCTGTGCAAGCTTCATTGCGATGATATATGTTTTCTGCTGTCCCTGGCTGCCCACGCGTTTCAAGGGGTAGTCGGTATCACCGTCGGTGATGAGCATCTCCAGCTCATCCTTATGTACGCCCTGCGAAGTCCAACCGAGAATCATATCACGCTGTCTTGTAGTGCGGAAAGCGTTCTCCAAGTTTCTGTTCTGCAACTGACTGATATAGCGCAGTTTGACCTGTTCATTACCACCGCTGACAGCGGCATAGACTTCCTGAAAGATAGGCATAAACGCGTCAATGAACGCCGTTCGCGCTTCGTAGATATACTGCGCGGGTTCAAGCAGCTGCATATCGAAAACCGCCAAGAGGTCGTCCCGGGTCGTTTGGGTATTTTCGTTTTCGGAGAGTTGTTTGAGCAGTGCGTTCCGCTGTTTGAGGATAGCGTTATATCTGGTGAGATATTCGAGATAGCGTTTGTCCTGCTGGGAGATAACCGCATCCATAAACCTGCGCCTCTCCTCGCTCCCCTCTTCGACGAGTTGGTTGTCCTGCGGGCAAACCAAGACCAAGGGAATCAGTCCGATATGGTCGATGAGGCGTTTGTAGTCTTTTTTTCCCCGTCGGAAGGACTTTTTCACCCCCCTTTTGAGTCCGCATGTGAAGACCTCCTCTCCGTAGGTACCCTGTACCATCGCCATCTCCTGTCCGTGCGTAATATTCTGGCTATCAGTAGATGAGAAAGCAGACTTAGTGAAGGACAAGAGATAAATGGCGTCCAAGAGGTTGGTTTTTCCCTGTCCGTTCAAGCCGATAAAACAGTTGAGTTTATCCGAGAAGTCCAAAGAAGCCTCCCTGATATTGCGATAGTTTAATATTTGTAAGCGGTTCAGCACTTTTTCACAAAAAATCGTGCAAAGGTACAACTTTTTTTGGATATATACAAAATTATTTGTATCTTTGCAGCAAATTTAGGAAAGAGATGTCAAAAATCCTGATTATAGACGATGAGCGTGCTATTCGTAACACGCTGAAAGAGATATTAGAGACCGAAGGTTATAGTGTAGATATAGCCGAGAGCGGTGTATCCGGTCTTCAGTTAGCCCAAGAGAATGAATACGATTTGATATTCTCCGACGTCAAGATGCCGGAGATGGACGGTATTGAGTTTTTAGAGAAAGTACCTCCACGCTGCCCTATTATCATGATATCCGGTCACGGCAATATCGAGACAGCGGTAGAAGCGATAAAGAAAGGTGCGTGGGATTTTATGGAGAAGCCATTGGACCTGAATCACTTGCTTCAGATGACGAAGAACGCTATCGCCCACGGTGATTTGAGCAGCCAGTTGCAGAAGAAGACAGAAGAGCTCAAGGCCATCCGCAAGCAAGTAGGGGAACGCAACCAGATGATAGGCGATTCAGTAGCCATCACGCATGTGCGCGATATAATAGATAAGGTAGCCGGCACCGAAGCCCGCGTACTCATCACGGGTGAAAACGGCACCGGAAAAGAGGTAGTAGCCCATTTGCTGCATGAACAATCCAATCGTGCAAACGGTCCGATGGTTGAAGTGAACTGTGCAGCTATTCCGTCCGAGTTGATAGAATCGGAGTTATTCGGTCATATGAAGGGTTCTTTTACGGGAGCAGTCAAAGACCGCGCCGGTAAATTTGAGCAAGCTGACGGTGGCACCCTGTTCTTAGACGAGATAGGCGACTTAAGTCTTGCCGCTCAAGCCAAAGTGCTTCGTGCCTTACAGGAGAATGAGATAACCCGTGTAGGTTCGGACAAGACGACCAAAGTGAATGTCCGCGTATTAGCAGCCACGAACAAGAACCTGAGTGAAGAGATTGAGAAAGGGAACTTCCGGGAGGACCTGTTCCACCGTCTCAATGTAATCCCAATCCGCGTTCCGGCACTTCGTGACCGCTTAGAAGATATCCCCGCCCTGACGGAGTACTTCACCAAACAAATATGCGCAGAGCAAGGTTGGAAAGAGAAGAGTTTTAGTGCAGCAGCCATCAAAGCCCTTCAACAACACGACTGGCCGGGTAATATCCGTGAACTTCGCAATGTCATCGAACGTCTTATCATATTAGCAGGTGACGAAATAAGCGAAGAGGACGTAAAAACATTTGCATAAAAGAAAAAACTATATACTATGTTCGTTATTGGTATCGCCGGCGGAACCGGCTCAGGAAAAACAACTGTTGTAAGAAAACTGATTGAACGCCTTCCGAAAGGCGAAGTAGCCGTTCTTCACCAAGACTCGTATTACAAGGACTCAAGTAATGTTCCGGTAGAGGACCGTCAAAAGATTAATTTCGACCATCCGGATGCCTTCGACTGGCCATTGTTAGAGCAACATCTTCACACGTTGCGCGACGGCAAGAGTATCGAGGAGCCGATATATAGCTATATCACCTGTACCCGTTCCGATGAGACGGTACATATTGAGCCGAAGGAAGTAGTGATATTAGAGGGTATTATGGCCTTGCGTGACGAGAAGCTCCGCGATGAGATGGACCTCAAAGTGTTTGTTGATGCCGATGCCGACGACCGTTTAATTCGCGTTATCAAACGCGATATAGTAGAGCGGGGCCGTACTGCTGAAGCTGTTATGGAGCGTTACGGCCGTGTGCTCAAGCCGATGCACGAACAGTTTATCGAGCCCTGTAAGCGCTATGCCGATGTGATTATTCCACAAGGCGGTCACAATAACGCCGCAATCAACGTGATGGCCAAATTTATCAAGCAACAACTGCGTGAACAACAACAAGTAGCTAACGGAGAGTACCGAGTTATATAGTTGTTGGTTGTTAGCCGTGGATGATTTAAAGAAGATTTTAGAGTTGTTTTGGGTGTACCTGAAGATAGGTACATTTACTATAGGAGGCGGGTATGTCATGCTCGCCCTTGTTCAACGTGAGATAGTAGATAAACACAAGTGGGTTGAAGAGAAAGAGTTTCTCAATATGCTTGCATTAGCTCAAGCCGCTCCGGGACTGATTGCAGTTAATACCGCCATATTTGTGGGTTGGTGCGTAAGCAAAGGACATCACCGCTGGGCATATATCACCGCCGCCGTTTTAGGCGCCACGATTCCCTCTATCGTGTGTATTTTAGCGATAGCGATGTTCTTCACGCAATATAAGGACCTGCCGGAGATAGAACGTGTGTTCAAGGGAGTCAGACCAGCTGTAGTAGCCCTCATAGCAGCCACTGTAGTGAGGATGGCCAGCAAGATATAGCGAATGATTTATCTTGAGTTATTCATATCATTTCTGAAGATAGGTCTTCTCGGTTTCGGAGGAGGCATGTCCATTATAGCTCTGATACAGATTGAAGTGACCAATCATGGTTGGATGAGCAATACGGAGTTCGTAGATATAGTAGGTATCAGCCAAGTGACTCCGGGTCCTATCGGTTTGAACTGCGCGACCTATGTAGGCTATACCGCAACCGGAAGTGTCTGGGGCAGTCTGGTAGCCTCCGCCGCGATTATAATACCGAGTCTTATCATTATGCTAACCATCTGTTCTGTGTACATGAAGATACGCGATAAATGGTCAGACAATCGCATCTATCAGGCAGTGATGCGTATAATCCGCATAGCCGTTGTGTGCCTCATCGCATTTGCAGCATACAGACTATGTAACAAGGAGAGTTTTATCGATGCGACAAGTTATATCATTTGCGGTGTGGTGGGTGTACTGACGCTACTGCCACTTCTCAAGAAGCCGCTGAAGATAACTAATCCGACATTATTGAAAGTGATTGATACGGCAAGTCACCCTATTCTGCTGGTGGTATTAGCAGGCGCAGTAGGCGCTCTCGTTTATTAGCCTATTTATACGCATCAACAATATGCTTGACCAACGGGTGGCGAACAATATCCTTTTGATTAAATTCCACCACGGCAATCCCCTTAATATCTGTGAGACGTTCAATTGCATCTTTGAGTCCCGAATGCTGTGTTGCCGGTAAGTCAATCTGCGTCAAGTCCCCTGTAACAATCATCTTGCCGTTAATTCCCAAGCGTGTGAGGAACATCTTGAGCTGTGAGGAGGTAGTGTTTTGCGCTTCATCGAGAATAACGACCGCATCGGAAAGCGTGCGTCCCCTCATAAAAGCCAAAGGCGCTATCTGGATGGTTCCCTTCTCCATATACTCGTTGAGTTTCGTACCGGGAATCATATCCTGCAAGGCATCATACAAAGGCTGCAGATATGGGTCAATCTTTTCCTTCATACCCCCCGGTAGGAAGCCGAGTTTCTCCCCCGCCTCCACCGCCGGACGTGAAAGGATAATACGTTTGACTTCGCGATTTTTCAGTGCACGAACCGCCAGCGCAATCGCCGTGTATGTTTTACCGGATCCGGCGGGACCGATAGCGAAAAGCAAATCGTTGCTGTCATAATCGGTAACCAGTTTCTTCTGATTTGCGGAGCGAGCAAGAATAGGCTTACCGTTGACGCCGTGCAGAATCAGATTATCATGCTCCACAGCCTGGGGATGTTCACCGTGCAGGATTTGCAAAATCTGTTCCTCGTTCAGTGTATTATGCTGGGCACAGAAAGTTTCAACCTTTTTGAGGTTATCCGTAAACTTATTGACCGCAGCCTCAGAACCAGATACTTTAATCTGATATCCCCGCGCAACGATGCGTACGTCGGGATGCTGATTCTTGAGACAAAGGATGTTTTGATTATTCACGCCGTAAAAGGTGGCGGTATCGATATTATCGTTCAGAGCGACGATTGTTTCCATATTATAATCGGTTGTATAGGGGAATGGATTTCAGATAATCAAGAGTTTGGTCCTTAACATGAGCAATAATCGTTTGCGGTCCGTTATGTAGGATAAGATAAGGAACTTGCAGTTTGCGATTATAGGTAACGGCCTGGTCGAGTGTTTTTTGCGTGAGGTGCACCGTTTCCGCTTTACATTCGATGAGTATAACCGGTTTCATGTCCGTGTTATAAACGATAGCATCACAGCGTTTGTGCGCCTCTCCGACTTTGATAGCCGCTTCAACAGCGATGCGCGCTTGCGGATATGCAAATTGCTCCACCAGCCGGTGAAGCAACTGCTGGCGCACCCACTCTTCCGGAGTAAGGCGCACCCAACGATGACGCCACTCACAGAAGATTTGTTCTTTGCCGTTATAAAGCCGAGTACGCATTACTTAAGATAATTGTCCTTAAGCGAGCAAGTACGATTGAGCACAAGATGTTGCGCTGTAGTATCCGGATCGACGACGAAATAGCCTTGTTTAAGCAGTTGGTAGTGGTTCTCCTGCTCCACTCCGTTCACGATAACCGGGTCATGTAACTCGCTACGAAGCGAATTCTCCACTTTAGCGTTAACCACCTTAAGGCTATCAGGATTGAGCAAGTCACGGAAGTCACCTTCTTCCGCCGATGGGTTCTCGCACGCAAACAGGCGGTCATACAGCCGCACTTCAGCATCCAAGCACGAGTTGCACTCTACCCAGTTAATGGTAGCTTTCGTTTTGCGATTACCGCCTTCGGTACCAGACTTAGAAGTCGGGTCGTAGGTTGCATAAACGGTTGTGATATTCCCCTGAGCATCCTTCTCACAGCCGGTAGCCCGGATAATATAAGCGTTTTTGAGGCGCACTTCCCGACCGTTAGGTGAAAGACGGTAGAATTTATTATCCGCCTCTTCCAAGAAGTCTCCTCTTTCAATATATAGTTCTCGTGCGAAAGGCATTTCTCGCGTTCCCAGTTCGGGATGTCCGTCAATATTCTCTCCGACAAGGGTTTCACCATTTTCTTCGTAGTTGGTGATAATGAGTTTAACGGGGTCGAAGATTGCACATACACGCGGCGCCGTCTCTTTGAGGTCTTCCCGAATAGTATGTTCGAGCAATCCTTGGTCAATCATTCCCTCAACCTTTGTATAACCGATACGGTCCATGAAGTTACGTATTGAAGACGGAGTATATCCGCGACGGCGTAATCCGCAGACTGTCGGCATACGCGGGTCATCCCAACCAGCCACCAGATGCTCTTTCACTAATTGTAGCATCTTCCGTTTTGACATCACCGTGTAGGTTATATTGAGGCGGTTGAACTCGCGTTGTTTAGGCCGATAGTCCGGTCCGTAGGGCGACATGCCGCAGAAATTAGGTCCTGTTATCTGGTCCAAGAAATAATCATACAGCGGACGGTGCACCTCAAACTCCAGCGTACAGATAGAATGCGTTACGCCCTCAAAATAATCGGACTGTCCATGTGCGAAGTCATACATTGGATAGACATTCCATTTGCGTCCTGTACGATGGTGCGGATGAGAAGTGATAATACGATACATAATCGGATCGCGGAAGTGCATATTAGGATGCGCCATATCAATTTTCGCTCGCAGGACCATTTTTCCTTCCTCTATCTCACCCTTTTGCATAGCTTGGAAGAGGCGCAGGTTTTCCTCAACAGGCCGATTACGAAAAGGCGAATCCACACCGGGTTCAGTAGGTGTACCTTTCTGCTCGGCAATCTGCTCAGCAGTTTGTTCGTCCACATATGCCTTTCCTTCCTTAATAAAACGAATGGCCAAGTCATAGAGCTGTTCAAAATAATCGGAGGCATAGAATATCTTCCCCCACTTGAACCCGAGCCAAGCGATATCCCGCTCGATAGAGTCCACATACTCTGTATCTTCCTTAGCCGGATTGGTATCGTCAAAGCGCAGGTTACAAACCCCATTATAGCGCTCTGCTATTCCGAAGTCTAGGCAAATTGCTTTCACGTGACCGATATGCAGGTATCCGTTCGGTTCGGGCGGGAAACGAGTTTGAATACGTCCGTTGTTAACACCTTCCTGCAGGTCTTTTTCAACTATCTGCTCAATAAAATTAAGACTGCGTTCTTCCTCCATAATCAAATACCTTTAATAACGCCACGCGGCGAAGATTTAACAAAGTTAACGATATAATCGCGATCCTCCGACTGCGGGATAGTCTCCAAGATACGCGCAACAGCTTGCGACATATTCAAATCCGACTGGAAGAGGATACGATAGATTGCATGAATATTTTCAATGCGTTCCTCCGTGAATCCGCGGCGATGCAATCCGACGGAATTGAGACCGCAATACATAATAGGATCCCGTCCGGCAGTGACGAACGGAGGAACATCTTTAAGCACCTTGGTGCCCCCCTGAATCATGACGTAAGAACCGATATGGCTGAACTGGTGAGCCAATGTACCTCCACCAATTACAGCGAAATCATCCACTACCACTTCTCCTGCTAATTGCGTCATGTTGGACATGATAATGTTATTACCGACAAGGCAGTCATGTGCTACGTGGCAGTACGCCATGATAAGGTTATTGTTACCGATAACCGTTTTTTCTTTGGAGAAGGTACCGCGATGCACCGTTACGCATTCCCGCAGCACATTATTATCGCCAATAATGGTATAGGTCAATTCGTTGTGGAACTTAAGGTCCTGCGGAATAGCACCTATAACAGCAGACGGGAAGATGTGGCAGTTTTTACCAATACGAGTATGCTCGCTTATTGTAGCGTTTGCATCAACAAAAGTACCGGCACCTATTTCGACATCATCGCCGATGAACACGAATGGTCCAATCTGGGCTGTTTCATCTATTTTTGCGTTCGGGTGAACGCTTGCTAAAGGAGATATCATTTTTATATTGATGATTTTAAATTGCGAATTTATAAAGTCTGTAGGATTTGTTTGGCGCAAGCGGTGTTGAATCCGTGTCCCGGGCAAGTAGCCTCCACTCGTCCGCGAATGCGTTTACCAATAAGCGCCATGTCTCCGATTACATCCAACAACTTATGTCTTGCCGGCTCATTCTCATACTTAAGCGGGCTGAGATAGCCTAGTTTGGAAGCATCTATATGCGGCTGATTGAGTTTGTCGGTCATTTTATCCAATGTCCTTTGTGAGAGCGGTTTATCGTAGATAACGAGGGCATTATTCAAGTCCCCTCCCTTAATCAGTCCAAGCCGCAGCAGCCACTCTATCTCACGCAGGAAACAGAATGTTCTAGCAGCAGCCACTTGAGTCGGATACGTAGTAATGTCCGTGAGTTCAGCGTGCTGCAAATGCAAGATAGGCGACGGATAATCCACATCCACTGCCACTTCGAAGTGGTCACAAGGTGTAATAATCATTTTAGACCCTTTTCCGTTATCGAAAGAGAGCGGTTCGGTTACGACCCATTCTTCGGCATCAGCCTCCTGCTCAAGGATACCAGCATCGAGTACCGCTTCCACAACAGGCAACGCGCTACCATCGAGTATAGGCACCTCGGGCGCGTTCACCTCAATCAAGCAGTTCGTTATGCCTAAAGCATAGAGGGCAGACATGACATGCTCCACCGTAGACACTTTCCATTTGCCATTCTCGAGGACCGTACCACGACTGGTTTGCGTGACATATGAAGCAAGCGCAGAGTGAACAGGCATATCCGATAAGTCCACACGGCAGATACGAATACCATGATTAGCCGGAGCGGGACAAAAATGTGCCGTGATATTAATACCCGTGTGCAAGCCTTTTCCAGACAAGGTAAAATCAGTCTTTATGGTTTGTTGCTTCATGTTACTTGTTTAAATTCTTGAGTTGTTTTTCCAGCTCTGCAACGCGATGCATCAAATCCGGCAGTTGTTTAAAACCTGCCGTGCTTTTTCTCCATGCGAGCGCATCAAACGCCGGAGCGCCTTGATAGAATCCCGGTTTGCGTGGATTAGAATGCACACCGGATTTAGCTCCGAAGACACAGTGGTCAGCAATCTCAATATGACCATTGACGCCGACTTGACCGGCAAAGGTACAATGGTCCCCTATTGTTGTTGAGCCGGCAATACCGACCTGGGAGCAGAGGAAACAGCTCTCGCCGACGACAACATTATGCGCCACCTGGACGAGATTATCAATCTTCGCGTTTTTCTTGACGCGTGTTGATCCCATCATTGCGCGGTCCACAGTTGTATTAGCGCCTATTTCCACATCATCCTCAATCACCACATTACCTATCTGCGGCAGTTTACGGTTAACACCGTTACTATCCGGTTCAAATCCAAATCCATCAGCGCCTATCACAGCCCCTGCATGAAGGATACAATCGTTACCGACTTCGCAGTTATAGTACACTTTTACACCGGCATAGAGGATTGTGTTATCCCCTATCTTCACGTTATCGCCCAGATAGCAGTTTGGATAGATTTGCACTCCTTTACCGAGTTGAACGTTCTTACCGATATAAGTAAAAGCCCCGACATAGGCATCATCAGGAAGAGTCACTCCCTGCGCCACATAAACGGGCTGTTCCACGCCTTGTTTAGCGGGATTAAGCGTCTTAGCGACGAGTTGTAGCAGCTGTCCCATCGCGGCGCGTGCGTTCTCGACCACGATAATTGCGGAGCGAACAGACATCGTTTCAGCAGCGTTAAGCAAGGCGTTTGACAATAGCACTACAGATGCGTTAGTCAATTCCAATTGTGGAAGATACTTCTCTTCACATAAGAAAGACAATTGTCCTTCGTGCGCGGACTCGATAGGTCCTACGTCAGATACTTTGCGATTGGCATCACCAATCACTTTACCGCCCAGAAGCGTAGCTATTTGTTGTGCACTAAATTCTATCATGCTCTAAATTGGTATAAATACAATTTATGTGGTTTACGTGTAAGTGTTTTGATGTCCAGGATTTCACTGGCTGCTGCAATATCGCGCACTGTACCATCATTATAGAGGATATCAATGGAGTCGTCTTTTTCCGAATAGGTATTACTTGTTGACATGTGTTCGGAATAGAAGTAGCGGGCATCTTCTAATGCTATCCCGAGTACTTGGGCATAATGCCGCTCCAATATTTGTTTTTCACTCTCGGAAAGCGGTTCTGCCAAGATTCGTCCGCGATAGAGTTGTCTGTTAGTGAAAGCCGTAGATAGATATGCCAACACTTTATCGTCGCACGACATCCACGCTTTAATAGCAGACAGGACATCACTATCATCGAGTAAAGCGTACTGCTTCATTGCCTCTGAGCCCAGTGCGAAATCGTTTTTCGACACATGGTTATAGAGGAAGTAATGCAACGCAGGCGCACAGAACAGTTCGACGCCACGGTCTGCCAACTCTTTCGCGCGAGAGAGAATCTTAATAAGCATCTGCTCGGCAGCGACAGAAGTTTTATGGAGATAGACTTGCCAGTACATCAGTCGGCGCGCGACTAAGAATTTCTCGACAGAGTATATTCCTTTGTATTCCACCACCAATCGGTCTTCTACGACGTTCAGCATCTTAAGCAATCGCTCGCTTGCCACCCGCCCTTCTTGCACACCGGAGAAGAAGGAGTCACGGCACAGATAATCCATGCGATCCACATCCAGCTGGCTGGAGATGAGTTGATGTAAAAAATGGCGGGGATATTTATCTTTAAAGATAGCAATCGCCAAGTCCAACGGGCGTTGGGTCCAGAGTTGCTGTTCGGATTTCGGAGAGAGGTCGTAATTAATTTGTTCCATCATCAGCAGCGATATCTCCTCATGGGTGATACCCTCAACCAAGGTATGCTCCAAGACATGGGAGAACGGCCCATGCCCAATATCATGCAGTAAGATAGCTGCCATTGCTCCCGTAGCCTCACCATCCGAGATAACCACGCCTTTATTGCGCAGAGAGCTGATTCCCTCCTGCATGAGGTGCATTGCACCTATCGAATGCAAAAAGCGAGTGTGCGTTGCACCCGGGTAAACGAAATTACTTAATCCGAGTTGCCGGATACGTGACAGGCGCTGCACATAAGGATGCTGCAAAATATCAAAGAGCAAATCATTCGGTATAGAAAGGAAACCGAAGACAGGATCGTTAATTATCTTACGTTTGTTTACCATTTACTATGTCGACATACTTCGCAGTTGTGCCAGCGATATGATATAGAGAGTCCTATTTGGAAATAGCCGTCTCCCCACTGGAACACTGATGTTTTATCAAGCGGCCAAGCGTCCAAGTTAGCGTGTCCCATATCCATAAGTCCCTGATGCACAGAGACCGAGACTCCCAGGAACCAGCTACCACCCAGATAGAAGTTATAACCTATCTCAAGTGGTAACATCGGCAGTACGCTGACCGTATTACCCTTAGGTATATCTGTTTTATAAAAATCGTAGTTGATATAGCTCACCGCAACGCCCAATCCGGCATACAGATAGAAACCGGCCCGAGGGAAGGGATAGAACTCAACACCCACGTTTGCCTCACCAAACACGCTATTAAACCTACCTTTTCCGGCAGGTATTTTCAGTCCGTCGTCTTTTATCGTATAACGCGCACTATCGTTTCCGTGCAAATAGCCTGCACCAAGCGTAAAGCGCCAGTTACAGAACCGTCCGAGCGGTTTAAGGTAACCAAAATGCAAGCCCCCTCCCAGAGACATGTTCTGCGGTTGGAAGCCGTGAACGAAAGCCTGGTCCAGCATATCAATATCGCCATAATAATACATAGCGTTAAGATTTAAGCAAACGCCGTTTGCCACAGAGCGGTTTTTGATTGTATAAAGACCGGTTTGCCGACTTGTCTTTTTTCCCCATATAGGCTTACTATAATACGCGATACGGCTACCCTGCTGCTGGTTGGATTGTTTTGATTTCGTCTCTGCGAAGGATGACGCAGGCGCAATTACGCAATAAATAAACGCGAGTGTTACAATGGTAAAGATACGATAAGCGTGTGTCATACGTTATATGTATATGTGCGCGTAGGCGCAATTCTCAAAATTGGCTTGCAAAGTTACTCATTTTTTTCTATACTACCAAATTTTATGTCATTTTTCTTTCTTTTTTATTTTTTTTTGAAAAAATACGAAATATATTTGGCTATATCAAAAATTAGCAGTACTTTTGCAGTCGGTTTTTACCGAAGGTTGCATTTGCAACGCCGCGATGGTGGAATCGGTAGACACGAAGGACTTAAAATCCTTTGGCCAGTGATGGCTGTGTGGGTTCAAGTCCCACTCGCGGTACTAAAAGCGTATTTCGCACCAAGAAGCAAAGCCATACGGTTTTGCTTTTTGTTTCAGAGGAGAGGTTTCTATAAAGCGATGGCTAAGTTCAAGCCCTACATATTACCGATTGCAATCCTATTAGGCATCACGTGTCACCACCAGTTAGAAATGATCAGCGGCATCACGCCCTATCTCATTTTTGCTATCTTATTACTTACTTTTTGTTCGGTCAAACTGACCACCCTCCGTGCGTCCAAGTTGGAGTTTTGTATAGCAGCTTTACAGATAATACTCAGCTTGTCCGGCTACGGTATTACGTTATGGGTATGCGGGAATCCTATCTTAGCCGAAGGCGTGCTGATTGGTATTTTATGCCCGGTAGCCGCAAGCGTGAGTGTAGTGAGTTGTGAATTGGGTGCCAACCGTCAAACAGTGGTTTCCTATACCGTATTGGGCAATCTGTTAGTGGTCGTAGCCGCGCCGATTATATTTTCCTTTATCGGCGTACAGCAGTCAATGCCTTTCGCCGAGTCTTTCTGGAAGATATTCAAGCATATCTCTGCCGTTTTAGCCCTGCCTTATCTCATTGCGCTCTGCTTGCAGTGGCTGGCCCCCAAAGTGAATAATGTCCTTGCTCAATGGAAAGGTTACGCACTGCCCTTGTGGGCATTAGCTCTAACTTTGACCATCGGACGCACCATGGATTATATTCTGATCCACTATGCCGGCAACGAGCGTAATATCTTATTCTTGGCGTTGATATCGATTGTGCTGTGTATTATTCAGTTTACAATAGGAAAGCTCTTAGGTCGTCACTACGGCGATACGATTGCAGGAGGTCAGTTGATGGCGCAAAAGAATTCCGCAATGGGTATATGGATGGCGTGTTTATATCTCCATCCGTTGTGTTCGGTTGTCCTTGCTTTCTATTCGATTTGGACAAATCTGTTTAACTCATGGCAATTGTGGTATTATCCGCGTCACAGGATATATTCCCAGACTGATTAGAACGGGTAACCGATAGCGAAGTGGAAGGTCATATCGTCATGCCACGACAGGCCGTTTCGGGCAGTACGCCACACTTTAGCTCCATTATCTTCGTATAGACGCGTCGGGTCATAGAGTTTCACACCGAAGTCTATACGGAAGAGTAATATACTGAAGTCCAAGCGCAGACCTACGCCATAGCTCCAAGCGATCTGTTTATAGAACTCGCTGAACTCAAATGTTCCGTGTTCCTGTCCTGCATAGTCGCGTATGGTCCATATATTTCCCGCATCGGTAAAGGCAGCCAGTTCGATGAAGTTCCACACTTTCCAACGATACTCCAAGTTCAGGTCCAGCCGTATATCACCGGCTTGCATATCATAGACCAATCCGCCTCCGGCTCCTTTAAATCCTCCGGGTCCGAGTGTCCGAGCCTGCCATCCGCGCACGCTGTTCGAGCCTCCTGCGAAGTAACGTTTTTCAAATGGGACAGCCGTGGCATTAAGATACGGGACGACCGCCCCTATACCGATGTGATATACCAAGCGGTGATTAGGCACCAAGACTTGGTGGAAGGTGAAGTTCACATCTGCTTTGGCATATTGGGCAAACGGTATCTTCCACAGCACGTAAGCATTCGCCTCGTTCTTCTCCAACCGGGCTAAAGAGCTTATTCCATAAAGGAAGTTACCCGCCGTTTCGAGTAAGTATTGGAACCGGATATAGTTATGGTTCGGTTTTTGTTGGAGACGGGAAGTATATATACCGGTATAACTCCAGTCCAAGATGAAGTGGTCCGTATAACTATACTTGAGCAGACTGGAGCGGTTGATAATCTTGGTTTGAAACTCATCTGACTTCCAGGGCAGATAGACATAGCTTATGTCCACGATATTAAATATATGGCGCCAGTGCGAATTAGGATTACGGCGCACGGTGTAATACAGTCCCGCTGAAGCTATATCGCGTATGAACTCATCCGGTCTGTTTTGGTACTGGAAGGCGAGTTTCAGATTCAGGCTGTTTGGGAAGAGCAATCCTGCCTCACCTTTGGCTTCAATTGCCCGTCCACCGTTCTGCCGCCACTCATAACTAAACCGTCCGTTCAGGGAGAGTTGTTCTGCACCTCGGAAGATATTACGGTTCACGTACCCTACTCCGACGGCGATTCCCCAGTCTCCAGCACTGTAAGTACCTTCCACTTCGGCAGATACGCTGTTGAGTTTTGTTCGTGCCAATGTGACATGGCACTCCAAGAGGTCTTCTCCAGCCGGTTCAAATCGTATCTCTACATACTTGACAGGCGGCAGCGAATTGAGCAAGGCATAGGAACGTTCTACCACTGATTCGTCGTAATAGTCCCCCGGTTTTATCTTGCAATTACGGCGCAAGACGCTATTTCGCAGCAATGGTTTGTTGATATAGGAATACTCATAATGCTTCTCATTGCGGACAACGAGCGTTGTATTGACCGGCATATGTTGCGGGTCGTAATCCTGGTGGAAGCAAACGCGGCTTATCTTATAGCGCGTATATACTTTTTTGCGTACGGAATCGGACCACGCCTCCGTTTGTTTATTCATCTTCAGTTCAACAGCCACTTCGTGCGCATTATAGCTACTATCCGCCAAGTAGTCAATCATTGACTTGTCAAAATAGAAATAGCCGTCGCGGCGCATTGCCGTACTGATACGTTGCCGTTCTTGGTCCAATGTCTCTGTATTGAAGATGTCACCCTCTTTGACCAGACAGTTCTTATCGGTAGCGATATTGAGCAGGTCGTCCTGAGTCAGGCTGACTTTATAGTCACGCAACCGGTATGGCCGGTTGGCTGTTACGTAGTAGGTTATATTCAGCCTTTTGTTTTTCTTGAGGACGATTTGTGTATCCACTTGCGCGTTAAAATAACCGCGGTTGAGCATGGCTTTATTGAGTTGCTGTATAGAAGCCCGGGTAAGCATCGGGTTATAAACCACAGGTGCTTCTCCCATCTTATGGGCATTTTCCGCCAATCGTTTTCTGGACTTTGTGGTTGTATCCGCCGGTGCTGTGTTATAAATGTGCAGCTGCAGTTTCCAGAAGCCGAGTATCTCCGAGTTCTGCTTCTGCTGTAAGTATTTAGCGAGGTCTGTTGTTGACTCTTCGTGGGTATCAGTCACAACCACTTTGGCTTTATTGAGCAGGTACTCGTTTTCAGGCACATATTTAGCAGCACGGCAACCGCTGAGCACGACAATGGAAACCGCCAGCAGCAGTTTCCAACTTGATTTCCATATGTTACGTGCACAATACCGCATATTAATAACCGCCGCAAAGATACATAAAAGTTTGCACATGTGCAAAAAAAGTTGTACTTTTGCAACAAATTTTGTTAGTTATGCATATCAGCAAGGCACAAATCAAGTTTATCCGTTCCCTTCAGCACAAAAAATTCCGTGACGAGTCAGGTTTTTTTGTAGCGGAAGGGCGTAAGTCCATAGAGGAGCTCAAGAAAGGTTTTGAGTTGGTATTAGAGGTCAATTCCTCCAATGCCACAGAGGAGGAGATTAGCAGGATGTCTGGTCTCAAGACCCCGCAAGGCGAGATAGCGGTTTTCAAGAAAGCGGCATCGGGAGAGCCGGTAGCGGGAGGAGATCTGACGGTGGTATTAGACGGCATTCAGGACCCGGGGAATTTAGGTACTATTATCCGCACGTGCGATTGGTTTGGTGTCAAGCAGATTGTCTGTTCCCCTGATACGGCGGATTGTTACAACCCCAAAGTGGTGCAGGCTACGATGGGAGCCCTAACCCGTGTGCGCGTTGTCTATACAGACCTTCCGGTATGGCTTGGTCAGCAAGACGTACCTGTCTATGGCACGCTGTTAGACGGTAAGAACATGTACGAGACGGTGAAAGGTGGTAGCGTGAAAGGAATTATTGTTATGGGTAATGAGGGTAATGGTATATCGCAGGCTGTCAGGCCGTATATTACCCATCCGCTGTATATTCCCTCCTATCCTGCGGGAGCAGAGACGTCGGAGAGTCTGAATGTAGCTATTGCGACGGCTGTCGTTCTGGCGGAGTTCAGGCGTCCGGGTTAACGTCTATATTGATACCTAAGTTGAATGTTTTTCTATGATAGGGGCTGATGCCGTGTTCTTTAATAGCGGCATAGTGTGCTTTCGTCGGATAGCCCTTATTTTCCGCCCAGCCATAAACGGGATATTGTTGGTGCAACTGCACCATATAGTCATCCCGATAGGTTTTCGCCAGTACGGAAGCGGCAGCGATTGCCATATATTTGGCGTCTCCTTTTACGACCGTTTGCGCAGGCGTCTCGAGCAACCGGTCCGGTGCAACGTAAGGTTTCCATTTATTTCCGTCCACGATGATATGCTCCGGTTGCGGTGTGAGTCGGGAAAGTGCCCGCTGCATGCCTAATATACTGGCGTTGAGGATATTGATACGGTCTATTTCCTCAGCAGTTACTTCCGCCACAGCCCAGGCGAGTGCGTATTGTTCGATGACAGGTCTGAGTGTATAGCGTGCTTTCTCCGTCAGCTGTTTAGAGTCGTTAAGCATGTCGAGCCCGACGCTTGCTATCCATTGCGGGTCATCGGCTTGCGGCGGCAGTATGACAGCAGCCGCGAACACACTGCCTGCCAGTGGTCCGCGGCCTGCTTCATCACATCCTGCTTCCAGGACTCCTTTTATATAATAAGGAAGAAGAGACAAGGGAATACTTATTTTCCGTATTGGGCACTACTCATTTGCTCTTTGACGGTGTTGTTGATAAAGTCGGCAAACTCCTGAATAGTCATTTGGCCTTTTTCCTCAGCGCCTTGTTGTCTAACGCTTACCAGACCTTGTTCCGCTTCTTTCTCCCCGACGATGAGCATAAACGGAATACGTTTAAGTTCGTTATCGCGGATTTTCCGTCCCAGTTTCTCGTTACGGTCGTCTACTACTACGCGCACGTCTTGTTGTTCAAGCAGTTCTTTGACTTTCCACGCGTAGTCATTAGACTTCTCGGAGATAGGCAATACGACAGCTTGGTCGGGTGTGAGCCAGAGCGGGAACTTTCCTGCCGTGTGCTCGATGAGCACAGCAACGAATCGTTCCATAGACCCGAACGGAGCGCGGTGGATCATTACAGGACGATGTTTCTGGTTGTCTTCTCCGACGTATTCGAGTTCAAAGCGTTCCGGCAGGTTATAATCGACTTGGATTGTTCCGAGTTGCCATCTGCGTCCGAGTGCGTCCTTGACCATGAAGTCGAGTTTCGGTCCGTAGAAAGCGGCTTCTCCAGTTTCCTCACGAGCCGGCAGGTTCATTTCCCGGCACGCTTCACGGATAGCATTTTCAGCCATCTCCCATACTTCGTCCGACCCCACATATTTCTCGTGGTTATTCGGGTCACGCAGGGATATTTGTGCCTCGTAGTTCTCGAAGTTGAGGGCTTTGAAGATTATATTGATAATCTCCATAACGCGTATGAACTCCTGTTTTACTTGGTCCGGGCGGCAGAATATATGTGCATCGTCTTGTGTGAACGAGCGCACGCGCGTGAGTCCGTGGAGTTCCCCGCTCTGCTCATATCGATAGACAGTACCGAATTCAGCGCATCGGAACGGAAGTTCCTTGTAGCTGCGGGGTCTGTCTTTGAATATCATACAGTGGTGCGGGCAGTTCATGGGTTTGAGCATATAGACTTCGACCTCCTCCGGTGTAGTGATAGGTTGGAAGGAGTCCTTTCCATAGTGGTCCCAGTGACCGGATGTTACATAGAGTTGTTTAGCGCCTATATGGGGAGTGATGACCTGTTGGTAGCCGTATCGCTTTTGTATTTTTTTGAGGAAGTCCTCGAGTCTCAGTCTGAGGGCAGTTCCTTTTGGCAACCAGATAGGCAGCCCTTTACCCACCATATCGGAGAAGGTGAACAGTTCGAGTTCCTTGCCTATTTTGCGGTGGTCACGTTTTTTTGCTTCCTCGAGCAGTGCGAGATATTCGTCGAGCATTGCTTTTTTGGGGAAGGAGATTGCGTATATACGCGTCATCATCGGTCTTTTCTCGTCCCCTCTCCAGTAAGCGGCAGCGCAACTGAGCACTTTAACGGCCTTAATAGGTTCGGTAGAGAGGAGGTGGGGTCCTTTACAGAGGTCAGTGAAGTTGCCTTGTGTATAGGTGGTGATATGTCCGTCTTCCAGTTCGGATATCAGTTCGCATTTATATGTCTGCCCTTTGTCTCCAAATGCTTTGAGTGCGTCGGCTTTAGAGATAGAGTTTTTTACGACAGCCTCTTTTTTAGCGCGCAACTCCATCATTTTATTCTCGATGGCAGCGAAGTCGCTATCCTTAATGACCTGTCCTTCGGCGGGCATAACGTCGTAGTAGAATCCATTTTCGATTGCGGGACCGATACCGAACTGAATACCGGGATACAGTTCCTGCAAGGCTTCCGCCATAAGGTGGGAAGAAGTATGCCAGAAAGCATGCTTTGCTTCGGGCTCATCCCATTTATGCAACTTAATAGTTGCATCTGTAGTGATCGGGTAATTCAACTCAACGATTTGGTCATTTACACTGGCGCACAAAATATCTTGCGCGAGTCTGGAGCTGATAGACTCAGCTACTTGAAGCGGAGTAATGCCGCTTTCATAGTCACGGACGGAGCCGTCCGGAAAGGTAATTTTAATCATCATATAAACGTACAAATGTTTACGGTTCGGAGCTAACGACTGCTCTTTCACCAATTGGGGTGCAAAGGTAGTGTTTTTTTTGCATATACGCAAATAAAAAGTGCAGCAATGTGAATTTTCTGCACTTTTTTGGTAGTATCACCTACGTGACAATCAGCCGATTATACTCAACGAATTTCCGCGCCTCGTACATCGTACATCCGTCCATCGTACATCAGATAAAGTACGCCGTCTTTGACTATTTTCTTGGTAGATGGAGCTTGTACGGCAGCAACATTGTCAATGGCTGTACCGGTCGTGGTGAAGTAGCCGGGAGTTTCTGTACCGCCGTCAGGACGTGCGTAGGCAATATCCGTGTGCGTCTCATCGAATTCCGTACCTTTTTCACCGGTAAGAGCCACGCATCCTTTGAACATATCCTCGCTCTCCACTTCGGTGTAAGTACTCCAATTGTTCTTACACATGATTGTTTTCAGAGCAGCGCAGCCCTCGAACATGCTTCCGGCATCTTTGGCGTTAGTCATATCGAAATTAGCGATATTAAGCGTTTCCAATGCGGCACAGTTAGCGAACATGACATAAAAACTTTCCACCTTTCCAGTATTGAACTTACGCAGGTCTAACGCCTTAAGTGCTTTGCATCCTTCAAACATACCCGGCATGCTGGTAACATTGTTGGTCACGAATTTACTTAGATCCACGCTGACAAGAGCTTCACAATTCGCAAACATACCCCCCATGTCCGTCACTTTAACGGTGCTAAAACTACTTATATTAATAGAAGAGAGAGCCTTGCAGTCATGAAACATAGAATTCATACTTTTTACATTGTCGGTATTGAAACCACTCAGGTCAAGGGTTTTTAGTGCTCCACAGTAACAGAACATATAGCTCATATTCGTTACGTTTTGTGTATTGAACGTTGAGAGGTCAAGTTCGGTCAATGCTGTGCACCAAGAGAACATGTTCCACATTGTTGTCACCTTGTCGGTATTAAAGTTGCTGATGTTAATTGCTTTGAGTTCTCTGCAGGACGCAAACAGTTCTTGCATATTCGTAACCTCGGATGTATTGAGGTTCTCAAGTCCTGTAATAGCGGTAATGGTTCTGAGTCCACAGAACCATTGATTGAGGGTGGTAGGGCGTGCCGCAGCCATCGAAGCATCTATTTCCACTGCAGTAATTGCTTCACGCTGCGGGTTAGTCATGTTCCACGTACCGGAATTCGGTGTCCAAGTCGTGATTACTCCTTCACGGGAGGCTTTTTGACCATCGTAATAGATGGTGAGTTTGTTGTCAACTACGGTTGCATAGATTTCATCAGCTGCCTGAACGGTTTGAGCGCCGGTAAGAGCTAAAAAGCAAACAAGCGCAAAGAGGAAATTTTTTCTCATTTTTGTAATTTTTAAAGGTTAATAATAAATGTACCTAATAGCCATGCAAAGCTATCATTCAAATTCGGGCACAAAGGTACAGCTTTTTTTTGAAACTATTGTAATCATTTTTTAGAAAAAATTAATCATTTTGTTACAAAATGCACTTTATGGCCTTGTGCCGCTCATCTCTCGCTCATCTCTCGCTCATCTCTCGGTGGCAGCCGACACTCATATGAACGAAAAATTTACATTTATTTTACATTTTTACAGTACGAAGTTTGTATATGTCATTTATTTGTAGTACCTTTGCAGGAGTAATTGTCGGTGCGGAATGCAGAAAATAACACATTCTGCACTTTTTATTTGCATATATGCAAAAAAAGCTGTACCTTTGTGCCCGAATTTGAATTTGATTAATTAAATTAGACATATAATGGAATTAAGTGAACAAGAACAAGTAAGAAGGCAAAGTTTACAAACCATGCGGGAAATGGGGATAAATCCCTATCCTGCTGACGAATATGTAGTAACAGGCTACTCAACCGACATCAAGAGCCATTTTGTAGATGAACCCGCTGACGGGCAACAGGCTGCTGACGGACAACAGATTTGGCATACCGGAGATAGCGTAAGCATCGCCGGCCGTCTTATGTCAAAGCGTATCATGGGAAAAGCGTCTTTCATTGAGATACAAGACTCAAAGGGACGTATTCAGGTATATGTCAGCCGCGATGATATTCAGGCACCTGTTGCTGAGGGCGAACAGGCAACTACCGTGGAGCAGCAGATGTACAATGTGGTGTTCAAGAAACTGCTTGACATCGGCGATTTCATCGGTATCGAGGGCTTCGTTTTCCGCACGCAGATGGGCGAGATTTCCGTGCATGCCAAGAAACTGACGGTGTTGGCTAAGAGCCTTCGTCCGCTGCCTATCGTCAAATACAAAGACGGCGTGGCTTACGACGGCTTCAATGACCCGGAGCAGCGTTACCGCCAGCGCTATGTGGACCTTGTGGTCAACGAGGGAGTGAAGGACACGTTCCTTAAACGCGCCACGATATTGCGCACAATGCGTCAGGTCTTTGACGAGGCAGGATACACTGAGGTGGAGACCCCTATCCTGCAGCAGATTGCCGGAGGAGCTTCTGCTCGCCCGTTTATTACGCATCATAACACGCTCGACGTGGATATGTATCTGCGTATCGCAACGGAGTTGTACCTGAAACGCCTTATTGTAGGCGGTTTTGAGGGTGTGTATGAGATTGGACGTAACTTCCGTAATGAGGGAATGGACCGCAGTCATAACCCTGAGTTTACCTGCATGGAGCTCTATGTACAATATAAGGATTATAACTGGATGATGAGCTTCACCGAGCAACTGCTGGAGAAGATTGCGATTGCCGTTAACGGTACGACCAAAGTGAAGATCGGCGAGAACGAAGTCGATTTCAAAGCACCTTACCGCCGTCTGCCTATCCTTGACGCCATCCAAGAGAAGACAGGGCTCGACCTTGCTTCGATGGACGAAGATGCTATCCGCGCAGAGGCAAAGAAACTGGGTGTAGAGGACACAGAGCACATGGGTAAAGGCAAACTCATTGACGAGATCTTCGGCGAGACGTGTGAAGGCACATTTATCCAACCAACTTTCATTACCGACTATCCTGTAGAGATGTCCCCGCTCACGAAGATGCACCGCTCCAAACCGGGTCTGACAGAGCGCTTTGAGTTGATGGTGAACGGCAAAGAGTTGGCAAACGCTTACTCCGAGCTCAACGACCCGATTGATCAATATAACCGCTTTGTAGAACAGATGAAGCTGGCTGACAAAGGAGACGACGAAGCAATGGTAATAGACCATGACTTTATGCGCGCGCTCGAATATGGTATGCCGCCTACTTCCGGTATCGGTATCGGCATTGACCGGCTTGCTATTCTCATGACCGGACAACCTACTATTCAAGAAGTACTACTCTTTCCGACTATGAAGCCGGAAGTTAATCAATAACAATTATGGAAAAACGAGTTGCTATTTTAGGTGGAGGCAGTTGGGCAACTGCATTAGCCAAGATTGTGATGCTCAACCAAGAGCATATCAATTGGTATATGCGCAAACAACTCACCATTAATGAATTTCAATCAACCGGTAAAAACCCGGGCTATCTGACGAATGCCAAGTTTGATGTGTCGCGCATTAGCTTCTCAGCCAATATCAATACGGTTATTAAAGCGTCAGATATCCTCATTTTGGCTATTCCGTCTCCTTACGTAATGCAGACACTCATGAAAATTCGTACGAAACTGAATGGCAAAACCATCATCTCCGCTGTAAAAGGTATGATTCCGGGGGAGAACGTGTTAGTGACCGATTACCTTCATGAACATTTCGGAATACCTATGGATAAATTGGCTATCATAGCCGGTCCTTGTCACGCGGAAGAAATTGCTTTGGAGCGTCTGTCCTACCTGACTATTGGTTGTAGTGACAGTAACTACGCTAAAGAGTTAGGTCAGCTCTTCGATACCGATTTTGTGCGCACTACCCCATCAACAGACGTAGAAGGACTGGAATATTCATCCGTAATGAAAAATATCTACGCTATTGCAGCCGGTTTATGCCATAGTCTGCGATATGGAGATAACTTCCAAGCCGTGCTCATCTCCAATGCTATCCAAGAGATACAGCGTTTCGCAGACGCATTAGGCAAGTCTGAACAACGCGATATCAATGCGAGCGGCTATTTAGGCGATGTTCTCGTGACATGTTACTCCAAATTTAGCCGTAACCGCCAGTTCGGACAAATGATTGGTATGGGTTACTCCGTCAAGGCTGCACAGATGGAAATGGAAATGGTTGCAGAGGGCTACTACGGCACACAGGCTATTCACGCTCTGAACGAAAAAGTAAACGTTAACCTGCCTATCGTGGATGCTATCTACGACGTTCTCTTTAATCACCTCTCTCCGACTATTGTGGTCAATAGACTGACACAGAAACTGCAATAATTTAAAATTACTCTATATGAAAGACATTCAATTCTCGTATGCAAAAGCGACCAGTGATAAAGCGGTTGCAGCGTACAAATCTCAAGTTGAAAAGGCTCAATCCGACCTCGTAAATGGTACCGGATTAGGCAATGATTTCCTCGGTTGGGTAACTCTACCGACTGATATCCGTCCCCAGTTAGCCGATATTCAAGCAACCGCTAACCTGCTTCGTAGCAAATGCGACATTATTGTTTGTATAGGTATTGGTGGTAGTTACTTAGGTGCGAAAGCTGTTAACGAAGCATTACAGTCGTCCTTCGCGCAACTCGAAGGCGGCAAACAAATTGTGTATGCAGGCCAGAATATAGGAGAAGATTACCTGTATGAACTGCAGCAATTACTCCGCGGCAAACGCTTCGGTATCATCTCCATCTCTAAGTCCGGTACAACAACTGAGCCTGCTTTGGCGTTCCGTCTGCTTAAGACACAGCTCGAAGAACAGGTAGGTAAAGCCGCTGCCCAAGAACTGATTGTGTGCATCACTGACGCTAAACGCGGTGCACTCCGCACACTTGCCACACAAGAAGGCTACAAGACGTTTGTCATCGAAGATAATGTAGGCGGACGCTTCTCAGTACTCTCCCCTGTCGGGCTGCTGCCCATCGCATGTGCCGGTTTTGATATCTACAAACTCATTGACGGCGCTGAGCGCATGATGGATGTTTGCGGTATTGATACTCCGTTTGAGCAGAACCCTGCTGCACTCTACGCGGCTGCCCGTAACGTGCTCTATCAGCAAGAAGGAAAGAAAGTCGAACTGCTTGTAAACTTCCACCCGAAACTGCACTATGTATCCGAGTGGTGGAAACAACTGTACGGCGAGTCCGAGGGTAAAGAGCATAAGGGTATCTTCCCTGCTTCTGTGGACTTCACTACCGACTTACACTCGATGGGTCAATATATTCAGGACGGTGAGCGTCATCTTATGGAGACTGTAATATCTGTAGCTAAGCCTAACCACGAAGTCATCTTCCCGCATGACGACCAAAATCTTGACGGACTGAACTTCCTCGCTGGCAAACGTGTGGACGAAGTCAATAAGATGGCGGAACTCGGAACCCAGATTGCGCACGTGGACGGAGGCGTTCCAAACATGAAGATTGTGCTTCCGGAACTGAATGAGTATTATTTAGGCGAACTCATCTACTTCTTTGAGCGCGGTTGCGGTATCAGCGGTTATCTGCTCGGTATCAATCCGTTTAACCAACCGGGTGTAGAAGCATATAAGAAGAATATGTTTGCCCTGCTCGACAAGCCCGGCTACGAAGCAGAATCGAAAGCTATCAAGGCCAGACTCTAATCCTATCATATAGTTTAAACAATGGAGCGCGTCCTTTTGGGCGCGCTCCATTTGTTTATTGGTGACAGGTTACGATAGGATAGACATTAAAGTGTCTTAGCCACTTCTATTTGTTCGAAGGTCTCAATGATATCACCTTCTTGTACATCGTTGAAGTTCTTAATGCTTAGACCGCACTCTTGGTTAAGACCCATTTCTTTGACATCGTCTTTACCGTGTTTGAGTGAACTGAGTTCACTGGTATGTATAACAATACCATCACGAATAACACGACATTTATTGGTACGTTTAACCTTACCTTCCCTGACAATACAACCGGCAATCGTTCCGACCTTGGATATATGGAATGCCTGAAGTACTTCGAGTGTTGCTGTAACTTCCTCCTTGATATCTGGAGAGAGCATTCCCTCCATAGCGGCTTTGACTTCCTCTATCGCATCGTAAATGATGGAATAGATATGTATATCCACTTCCTGTTCGTCCGCCATCTTACGTGCTGTAGAAGTAGGACGCACGTTAAAGCCCACGATAACGGCATCGGAAGCGGCAGCGAGCAGCACATCAGAATCAGAGATAGCTCCTACTCCACCGTGAATAACATTCACCTGGATATTCTCCGTGGAGAGTTTGATGAGAGAATCTGTCAATGCCTCTACAGAGCCGTCCACATCACCTTTGATGATGATATTGAGTTCTTTGAAGTCACCGATAGCCAAGCGGCGTCCGATCTCATCCAAACCGATATGTTTCTTAGTACGTAATGACTGTTCACGCTGCAGTTGCTCACGTTTGTTAGCAATCTCACGTGCCTCCTGCTCGGTGGTAAGCACATTGAACTCGTCACCTGCCTGTGGTGCTCCGTTCAGGCCGAGAATCAGACACGGTTCACCGGGCAACGCCTGCTGAATCTTCTGGCCACGTTCGTTGAACATAGCTTTAATCTTTCCGTGGTAGGTTCCCGCCAAGACGATATCTCCCATATGCAGTGTACCGTCGCTGACAAGCAGTGTAGCTACGTATCCACGACCTTTATCCAAAGAGGACTCGATAATAGAACCTTTAGCCCGGCGCTTCGGATTAGCCTTCAGCTCCAGCATATCCGCCTCAAGCAGCACTTTCTCCAACAACTCATATACGCCATCTCCTTTCTTGGCGGATATATTTTGGCTTTGATACTTACCTCCCCAATCCTCGACAAGGATATTCATCTTACTGAGTTGCTCTTTGATTTTATCCGGATTAGCACCCGGTTTATCGCACTTGTTGATAGCGAAAATCATCGGTACGCCGGCAGCCTGTGCATGGTTGATTGCCTCAATAGTCTGCGGCATTACCGCATCGTCCGCAGCAATGATAATAATTGCTATATCCGTCACTTTGGCACCACGGGCACGCATTGCGGTAAACGCTTCGTGACCGGGAGTATCCAAGAATGTAATGTGACGTCCGTTTTTGAGTTGTACGTTATAAGCACCGATATGCTGCGTAATACCACCTGCCTCACCGGCAATCACGTTGGCATTACGGATATGGTCAAGCAGCGAAGTCTTACCGTGGTCCACGTGCCCCATAACAGTCACAATCGGGCAACGTTCTTCAAGGTCTGCTTCGTTAATCTCTTCGTCGGCGTTGATTTCCTCAACAACATGTTGCGCCACATATTCCGTTGTAAAGCCGAACTCTTCCGCAACAAGATTTATCGTCTCTGCATCCAGACGCTGGTTGATACTAACCATCACACCAAGCATCATGCAAGTTCCGATAACCTTATTGACAGGCACGTTCATCATGGTAGCGAGGTCATTTGCCGTTACGAACTCGGTGAGTTTCAGCACTTTGGATTGTGCTTGCTCTTCGGCTCGTGCTTCGGCAATCTTCTCACGTTCTAACTCACGGCGCTCACGTTTATGCTTACTGGTAGCCGTTTTACCACCCTTTTGTGCCTGCAGACGGTTAAGTGTCTCTTTTATCTGACGTTGTACTTCCTCGTCATCCACCTCAACCTTAATAGGCTTCTTGTTTTTAGCTTTTCCTTTCTGGTTGCGCGCATCGTTGATGTCCACCTTACTTTGTTTGATGCGTTCGCGTTTGCGTTTCTCTGCAATCTGTTCGCGTTGTTGCTGCTGTTGTTGCATGCGCTCTTCACGCTCTTTTTTCTTCTCCTCCTTGGATTTCTTGCCCGGGTGAGTAGCTTGATTGATAGCACTAAGGTCAATCTTGCCTACGACTTTAGGCTGCGCTTTGAGTTCGCGATTGATTTTGAACACTTCCGGCTTTTTCTCTTGCTCTTTACGTTTAGCCTCTTCTTCTGCTAATCGTTTGGCTTCGGCAGCTGCTTTGCGTGCTTCTTCCTCTTTTTTTGCAGCTTCAGCCAGTTGTTTGCGCACTTCTTCCGCACGTCTTTCCTCCTCGGCTTTTTTAGCTGCTTCGGCGGCCTTACGTGCTGCTTCCTCTTTAGCCTTTTTCTCAGCTTCAAGGTCAATTTTACCAATTACTTTAGGCTGATTAGGAACGGCAGGTTCAGGCTGCTTGTCGGGAGTAGTCTGTTGTTGAGCGTTCATCGCTTTTTGCCTTTCCTCTGCCTGCTTTTCTGCTTCGAGTTTAAGGGCCATATCCTTATTGAATTCCTTAGCGAGAAGCAGATACAGGTCGTCGTCAATACGCGTATTCGGATCAACGGCGATTTCCTTACCTTGCTTTGCACAGAAATCTATGGCGGTGGACATGCCAATATTTAATTCTTTACAAGCTTTGATAAGTTTAATAGCCATGTGGTGTGAATTTTATAAGTTAGTATTGTTTTATTCGTTTTCAAATTCGGCAGCAAGTACTTTAAGTACATTGTCAACCGTTTCTTCTTCGAGGTCTGTTCCTTTTAGGAGTTCCTCTTTCGGAGTTCCGAGAACTGCCTTCGCGGTATCAAGACCCATTTGTTTAAAGGCATCAAGCACCCATTGATCGATTTCGTCGTTGAACTCATCGAGATAGATATCTTCGACATCTTCCTCCTCCATCTCACGATATACGTCAATCTGGTAGCCGGTTAGCATGGAAGCAAGTTTGATATTGAAACCTCCTTTACCGATAGCAAGACTTACCTCGTCCGGTTTGAGATATACGTCGGCTTTTTTCTCTTCTTCATTAACTACCATTGAAGATATCTTTGCAGGAGAGAGTGCACGTTGGATATACAGGTTTACATTGGAGGTGTAGTTAATGACGTCAATATTCTCATTACGCAACTCACGGACGATACCGTGAATACGTGCTCCTTTAATACCTACGCATGCGCCAACGGGATCAATACGGTCGTCGAAGCTCTCTACAGCCACTTTGGCGCGCTCACCGGGGATACGGGCAATATTCTTAATGGCAATCAGACCGTCATGTACTTCCGGTACTTCCTGCTCGAAAAGACGCTGCAAGAAGAGCGGACTGGTACGACTGAGAATAATTTTAGGATTTTGGTTTTTGTTCTCCACTTGTACAACTACGGCGCGTACGGTATCACCTTTGCGGTAGAAATCAGTAGGAATCTGGTTTTGTTTAGGCAGGTATAATTCATTGCCATCCTCATCCAATAGCAGCATCTCTTTTTTCCACACTTGGTAGAGTTCGCCGCTAACTACTTGACCCAACATATCCGAATAACGCAGATAGAGGTTCTCTTTTTGCAGTTCGAGGATTTTACTTGCCAATGTCTGCCTGAGGTTAAGAATCATTCGTCGTCCGAAAGACGAGAACTCCACTTTATCGGTAATCTCGTCACCGATCTCCGCCTCGTCATCAATTGTGCGAGCCTCGCTCAACTCTATTTGAGTGTCAGGATTAGCCACGTCGCCATCCTCCATAACGAGACGGTTACGATAAATCTCCAAATCACCTTTGTCGGGGTTGATAATGACATCATAGTTAGCGTCTGAACCGTACATCTTTGCAATCACGTTGCGGAACGAGTCCTCCAGCACGTTGATAAACGTCTGGCGGTCAATGTTCTTAAAGTCTTTAAACTCTTTAAAAATGTCAATCAAATTGATTGACTCTTCGTTTTTAGCCATTTTGTTATAGTATTAATAATTCTTTCTAACTTTGATTATATTTTGAGGTCGTACTTGGTGTAAGTCACTGCGTCGTATGGGAAAGTCATCGTAACGATTTGTTTGTGCTTCCGTTTGGCGCCTTCCTCAGCCATCATCACCTCGGTATCGATAGCGAAAGTGCTTTCGTCCACACTCACAAGCTGACCTCTGTATTTCTTACCGTCTGACAAGACTTCGACCGGTCGTCCGAGGTTTTTGCGGTATTGTATTTGAGAGATAAACGGAGCTGTAATACTTACGCTGCCTACCTCAAGCGAATAATCATCCTTATCGCCCAATTGTTCCACAAGATAGCGGTTCAGTTCTGCACAGAAATCAACATCCACCACGCCTAAACGATCCACCTCAACAAGGATATTATTGTCCTTGTCTATCTCCAGTGTCTGCAGGGCATAATCGGTCTTACTCAGATAAGCCTCCACCAATTCTTTGACTTGTTCTTTGGTAATCATAATTACATTATTTAAGCGATTGAGGAGACCTTTTCGGGTCCCCTCAGTCATTTCACGCTGCAAAAGTACAATAAATATTTTATATACGCAAATTTTTGAGCAAAAAAATGAAGTAAATAGTATATTTTCTATCTTGTGAGCTCATTTGTGTATATCCCGCACGCTGCAAAAGTACTACAAAATTGCATTTAATGTTGGAAGCGGGCGAGTTTCTTCATCGCGAAGAAGAGTATCCAGTCCGGTGTATGCTTGAGCAAAGGCGTACTCAGCCAATTGATAAATCCGGGTGTTGATGCTTTCTTTCCTCTGAAGAGTTTGCGTAATGCTTTCTTCACCAATTTCTCCGGAGGAATACTTACGGTAAGCGCGACAGCCAGTTTTCTAAGATTAGGTGCCAGTCCGAACAAGGCGGTATCGACAGCACCGGGAGCCATAACAGTTACATTCACGCCTTGGGGTTTGAGCTCGTACCAGATAGACTTGGAGAAGTTATAGATAAACGCCTTGGTTGCATTATAGGTTTGAATACCAGGCATAGCCATCCACGCGGACATTGACGACATATTCAGTATATAGCCTTTGCGACGTTTTTTACCGCAGATGCGTTCGTCCTGCTGTTCGGGTGTGAGTTGGCGTTTGCACATCTGCTCGCCAAAGAGGCGGGTTAGTTTGGCAACCGTAACGACGTGCAGATTGAGCATAAGTTCTATTCGTGGCATTGCCGTTTCGCAGTACGGATTGAAGAAGAACACACCGGCGTTGTTGATAAGGATATCCACCTCAATCTTATTGTATTGGCAGAACTCAAAGAGTTGTTCAGCTGCATCTTGTTTGCTAAGGTCAGCGTACTTGGCAATGGTTTTAACGTTGTATTTGGTGGCAAGTTCTTCTGCCACTTGTTTCAGTTCCACCTGCTGATTGGAGACAAGCAGTAAGTCCGTATGATAATCGCGCGCGAGTTGGGTTGCGTACTGCAAGCCTATTCCTGAAGATGCGCCTGTAACTAATGCAAGCATATTATTTATGTTTTTGACGTTCGTTGGCTTCTTTTGCCTGTTTTTCTAATTTAGCTATTTCTTTCTTGAGGCAGTTAGGAATTTTCTCGCCGTCCCGTTCAACGCACTCGTGGCACTTCATCTCCTTGGAGTACATGCGACCTACGCAGTAGTTCGAGCGTCCGCACCCAGCGTGGTAATGAGGATTTTCCTTTACGTGATTGACGAAATCAGGGTCTTTGATGAGAACGTGTGCTATCTGGAATAGTTCAAATCCTTCGTCCATAATGGTTTGGCAGTTGTCACCGGACTGTACACCGCCCACGTAGATGAGAGGCACATCTTTTATCTCCTCCTGGAAGCGTTTGGCCTGCTCCATGAAATAGAGTTCTTTGAAGGGCTGTGTAGGTGTCATAATCGCTCCTACGAACGGGATATGCAGCGCCGCTTTGAGCCACCACATATTACCCGGCATATAGTACGCAAGCGTGTTGATAGGCATTGCAGCACGAAGGATAGTCATTGGCGAACGGCTGACCGTACCTCCGGACAGCACAATACCGTGTACTTTATGCTTTGCTATTTCTTTCGCTACTTTAATACCCTCCTCTATATCGGAGCCGTGCCAGCAGTCATCCCACATATTGGTTTTTACGACTACAGCCATATCGTTTCCGGCGTGCTTCATTACTTCGTCAAGCACTTCATTGAGGAAGCGTACGCGGTTTTCAAACGAGCCTCCGTACTCGTCGTGACGATGATTGGTGCGAGGGCTTATGAACTGTGAAATGAGGTAAGCGTGTCCTGCGTGAATCTCAACGCAATCGAATCCTGCTTCGCGGCAGAAATCTACGGCTTCTCCGAACTTCTTAACCAGCTCTTTTATTTCGCTCACCTTGAGGCGGCGGTGGATAGTCGGCGAATAGAGGTTAAAGCCGTTGGAGGCGGAAACAGGCAGACAATGGCAGGTACTGATATGAGTCATGTTGCCGCAGTGTCCGAGTTGGATACTTGCTTTGGCACCTTCGGCATGGATAGCGTCTGTCAGTTTCTTCAGTCCTTCAAGTGCCTCGGGACGCACGTAGAGCTGTCCGTCAAAAGAGACACCGCTTAAATCTACCGCGCAATAGGCAACGGTGGTCATTCCCACACCGCCGTGAACAACGGATACATGGTAGTCTTGTAACATCTGTGAGGGCTTGTTGCCGGTGCACATGTTTTCGAACGCTGCAGAACGGATAAAACGATTACGCAGCGTAATGGGCCCTAATTGGTAGGGAGTAAATAGTTTATTCATATTAGTAGATGAACGGGATGATACGTTTCAGTTTTTTGCGGTCAAACTCATCGGGAAACTCCTTCTCGTATTTGAGATAGATGGAGTTAGCGCGCGGAACGAGATTGCAGCAGGTGAACCACCAGAACAGCAGACCAGCAAAAGACCATGTGAGGATAGCGAATCCGAACCACTCGGTTATTTCGCCCAAATAATTGGCGCTGGTAACGTATTTATATAATCCCTTCTTAGGTAAGTAATGATTGGTATCTCCAGGTTTGCGCAACGTGCGAATCACATGATCGCTGTGCATATTGATTATCCATCCGGTAAAGAAGATGATGGTGCCGATAATGAAGCGGGGGTCAAGCAGCCAATCGGCGGTGTACATCTCGGGGAAGTACTTGGGTGCGAGATGGAAGAGCCACTCGCCTTGTATATAGCCGTTGACGATATTCCATATCACGGAGAAGAGCATAATGACGATAGGCATCTGCCCTTTCCCCTTCAGCAGGAAGGGGAAGATAAATGAACGCTGGAAATAGTGGAACTCAAAGATAAGCAGGAAGACCCAGTATGGTGCGTGCCGTGTAACGGTATAGGGAGATATCGCCCATAGATACAGGACGATGAGGAAGACTGGCATCTCCATCATAAGCCACCCCACCTTGTTACTTACAGTAGGTCCCCATTTCTCGGAACG